>ERZ773203.52-NODE-52-length-62917-cov-18.194044_pt1 | contig 62917 bp, 40 predicted proteins | sample MGYA00580529_ERZ773203 | MGnify/ENA primary metagenome ERZ773203 (study PRJEB29015, sample SAMEA2738176) | human oral metagenome | biome: human oral; feature: human-associated habitat; material: saliva | place: China | collected 2177 ... | reverse complement strand
CGGCAGCTGCTCGCGCAGGTGGATTCCCACGCGGTATGGGAGCCCCCGGAGCTTATGGCAGCGGCGCAACCACCGGAACTGGCGCAGGCACATCATCGACGGCAAGTAATGCGTCGACCATGTCGGCACGTGCACGCGCTGCAGCGAGCATTCGCCCTGCCGGTGGTGCGACGACCGGCACAACGGGCACAACAGCGGCTGCGACGAAGGGTGGAGCAACTGGAGCAAAGGGCACGGCTGCGAGCGCGTCCAGGACTGGAACTGCCGGAGCAAAGGGCGCGGCAGGCACCGCGAAGGGAACTTCGTCGGCAGCTGGTGCACGGACTGCTGGCGTTGGTCCTCGCGGGGCAGCGACTGCTCAGGGCGCTGCATCCACCTCGACGCGCGGTGGCGCCTCCTCTGCAAAGGGAGGAGCGACTGCTTCTGCTAAGGGTGCCGCTTCCGCTGCGAAGGCAGGAAGTTCATCGGCCTCTACTGGTGTGAAGGGCAGCGCCGCAACTGCTGGCGGAAACGCGGCAGCTGGAGCTTCGGCTGGACGCGCGGCTTCTTCGACTATGGGACGCGGCGCTTTGGGTGGCATTCCTGCTGCTACTGCTTCGAAGGAAGAGAAGGAGCGCGCAAAGCGCCAGGCACTGGCGGGATTCAAGGCCGTTCGCGTGGATGGCGTTGAGGAGCAGGTTCCTGTGGCCGCTGGGCTTTCGGCTGGTAGTGCTGCTGCATTGAAGCCGGTTGCCGCACGCGATCAGGGCGACCAGTGGTAAGAGAATGAACGTGAGGGGCACGAGACTTCGGTCTCGTGCCCCTTTTCATTTCCCGTCGGGAACTTCGTCGGTATATCGTGAAGTGTGTTTCCCTATGGAGGAGGAAAAATGAAGGTTTTCACTGTCGAATACCACTATGTCACTGACCGTGACGAGGAGATGGCCGAGGTCCGCCCCACGCACCGCGCGTTTAACGGCGAGCTTGCAGCCAAGGGCCGTCTGATTGCGGCAGGACCCTACACCGGCACTCATGACGCGTTGATCATCGTGCGCGCGGAAGATGCTGCCGGTGCTCTAGAGCTCCTAGAAGCCGACCCGTTTAATCAGGCCGGTTTCATCGCCGAGCGTATCCCCCGCGAGTGGAACCCCGTGATCGGGAGCATCCCGGCGGAGGGGTAAACTCCTGTTGATTTTACTCGTGGGGCAGGACGGTCAGATTCTTGGAGAAATCGCAACGATCCTCACGTTGCTAACAACACACTAAGCCGCTGCCTAGGCGCATCTTGGTCTAAGGTTTTACGGAGATAGTCGTTGAGCTGGGCGGCTGTTGCGTCCAGGTCTGCTTCGATCAGGGGCGATAGGTCGGTGTTTTCGTGCATGTATTGGCACTGAGTTCGGTTTGTATTCTCATTAGTACCACGCTGCCGGGGAGAGCATCCCACGAGAGTTCAGACAGCGGATTTGCCCTTAATTCCAGCGATTTACTCGCTTTCCCAATACCGAGGAATGCCCGGTCCTTAACACCGCCAGGCCGCTCGCTGAGCCTCACCATAAGGTCTTTAAACCGAGGCCACACCTAACAGGCGGATTCGGTCGGAGGCCTACGAGTTCACTCTCTATATACGTCAAGACCGAAGTCGTAGCGCGGGGCGCCTTTAGTCTGAATGAAGATTGACTGATAGAATATTTCCACGAACGCTTTCACAGTCGGATTGTCTAGGATACGTCGAAGTAAGTAGGCGCAGATCTACTCTGGACTCCACCTGGCCGCGACCTTTCCCCAGATGATGCTCCACGATCACGGATCGGCACATTTGCATGCTTAAGCGCGTTTGAGATGTTCACTACCTTCCCGCATATGAGCACATATACGGGCGATAAGTCCCATGTGTGATGTTATTGCGGGCTAGTTCCCTGCTCATGGTAGAAACCGAACGTCCTAAACACAGGACTATCTGACTCATCGAAATACCCTGCATGTGCCAGTTAGCGATAAGCATCTCTTCTTCTAAAGAAATAAATCGGTTACTTACCTAGCGGGGACCACAGTTCATATATAGATACGGTACCAGTCAGTTTGCAGCGCAATCTTGACACACTCGCCCCTTCGACTTGAACGCGTTATCGCTACGCCATACCTTGCCCGCGCGAGTTAAAACAGTTCCGCGTGGGTTGTTTGGGTAAAAAGTTCAAACCAGCACCGAGAACTTGTACATTAGTACGATACCAAGCTTGACAAGCCTCGTTACGAGAGGGGTAGACAACCCCACGAAGAACGTGACCAAGACTAGCTGCAACACGCCCCAATCATTCAGACCGTGTTGCAGCTACTACTAGAATCCAGCAAGTTGCCTGAATCAATTACTTATTCGAATAGTTATCCCTTGCGCCCTTCAGGAACTCGTCTGCAGCTGTCTGATTAGCATTAATCTCATGCTGCAATCGTCCCAAAGCTGTACGATCCGTCTGAAAATCAGCATTAGGACGATCAATACCCAAGAACGTTAGATACGCCTTACGCTGATCTGGTGTCAGCTGGTCTAGTGACGGAACTGAAGAAGCCATCGAATCGAGACCATTCTTGGCCCCCGATTTCCTCAGGAACTCTTGATCCAACTGTTCCTTCGTCATGCCCGATGCGCCCGGAAGCTCTCCCCCGTGTTCAACGAACATTCTATCGACTTCATCCTTAATTGAACTAGTCGTAGTTAGCTCTTGCTGAATTCGCTGCGCAACGCCTTTTTCTGTCAAATCAGTTGGCATGTAAGCGTCAAGGACGGCATCCTTCACTGCGTCAGCGCCAAGCCCCACCACTGCACCAGCAGGAAGCTTATCTAACGGAATTTGATCCACCGCAAAATCAATTACACCGCGTGCGATCTTATTACGCTGAACAATCTGGTCATCCGCAGCAATCCCCGCGTTAGTCGGTGCTTGATCCAAACCGCTAATCAATGTCTGCCAACCAGATGTTTGCCTTGCAGTCTCTTCAGCCCAGCCATTGTCGTATGGTGCATTCATTGCTCGCCGGAGATCCACTTTGTAGCCCGCCCACGCGCTATCACCAATTGCTTGCAGGGCTGGCGGACGTCCATTGTAATTGTTATCCGATAGATCATCCGGGGTATCAGCACCTGGTTGATCGTAAATCAGATCTGTAAATAATCCGGTCCGCGAGAACATTCGCTTGAGATCTTCATTATTGATATCCAACATCGAGTACCCAGTATACGGATTCGTTTCGTTACCAGTTCCGCCTGTTCCTTTCGTGTCAGTGAGAGCTTCAGCAAGTTCACCCACACGCGGTGCGATAACAGAACCTAACCACGAACGCATCCTACTGTTGTTACTTCCAAATTTATCTTCACCAGTTGCAACTCTATCTACACCAGTTAAAGCTTTATCTACACCAGTTGAAGCAGTATCTGTATGATGGTCGAGGCCGTCTTGGTATCCAAGCATAAAATTCTCTGCAACTATTGCACGCGCCTTATCGTCAACCGACCAACGGTTGTAGGCACGCTGCGCAGCTTTGAACTGAGGATCATCCTCTCCAAATGCATAGTCGCTCGGTTCCGGAGCGTACTTCGGCTCGGGAGTATGCTTGGAAGCATCGTTTACCATATTCCCAAATACTTCACCACCGTCAGGGTAGACTCCAGCATCATCAACAGCGCCACCTCGCCACCCGGTGAGGTAACGGATCATGTTAATCGGTTTCGGGTCTGGGACCTTAATCATTACAGGTGTACCGTCAGGATTCCACTTGAGCTCGCCGAACAAATTTTTTTCTTGTACTTCCTTGTAATTGAACGGGGTATCGACATCGAATGAGGTATCTGAATTTAGAACCTTCGTCAATGCTTGAAGTCGTCGATCCTCGTTCTGTTGAAGAACAGCGTCGGCGTTCTTCTCGAGGTAGTCCGGAGTATCGGAAAGCTCAAAAATATTCTGCAGGGCGTCCGAATGTAACTTATATTCGTCAATGCCTTCATTAGGAATAAGCGTAGAAGTCGTAGGTGCCCCTGGGCGAACCGCTGCGCGTTCCCACCCTCCAGTATCGTGATCCCACTTCACCATGTCTGCAAACACCGAAGGACTTCCACTTTGGTCGTCATAGAAACGCGGGCCGAGAGTCAGAGAGGTATTTTCGCGCCCTGCATATCCTGCCAGCATGGCGAAAATATCGTAGCCTTGCCAAGCCTTTTGCTTATTCAAATCCGAAGTCTGATCTGGATAGAATTTCCAGCCTGTATCTTTTAACTCTGCAAGCTTTGCTTGGTAGATCTTTTCAACACCAATTCCTTCTTTACCTATCAACGCATCCGACAGCATGTCAAATGATTTTTGAGTGCCGACCATCGAGTCAGAAAGGTTGCTTCCCCCCGTCGACAACACCATCAACGTACCTAAATTCTTATTGAAAAGATACGAGTCTTCTTTGCTATGCCTGACGTCACCTGCATCCCGAGCGGCAAGCGCAGCAGTATTAAGGTCATCCATGCTCACGTGTTCGGCAACTGCGGTTGCATAGAACGGATTCCCCAAATACTCCCCATACTTTTCATTAAATTCTTTGACATCTTGGAGCGTCATTGGTCGTTTCTTGAGAGCATCCGCAATCTCTGGAGCAATCTCTTGGGCATGCGCCCACTGCGCTGCACCACTAACCGTTGGCATAGTCTCCGGATCGAACATAGCGGCGCCGATCGCACCGCGCCCCCTCGCGCCAACCTCATCTGGCACAATTTTTTGTCGCTGCGCATTAATATTATTTGCGGCATCACCCGCCTTTCCGTCGAGCTCGTCAATCTTACTCGTGTATTTTCCGGTCAGTTCTTCTTGCTTCGCTTCCAATTTCTTCTCAGCGTCCGAGATAGCAACATCCCAAGGGGCAATTGCTCCAGTTTTAGTGTACTTACAACCGGTTCCATCGGGATTGCAAAAAACCGTGCAAACATGGTTTTGGCGGTCTGCCTCAGCCTGAGCGACGGTACTCTTGTAATCGGAAACAGCTTGATCCCACTCACCCTGCCAAGAGCGAATCTGCGATTCTACCGCAGCAACCTCTTCAGCCCAACTGCCGATGGGAGTCGCGACCTGAAGGAACACGTCGGCAACTTCGTCGACTCGTCCACCTAGACTCTTAATTTCCGCAGAAGCAGCATCAGCTGCTGCCCCCGTCCACTCCTCAGGAGTCTTGTCCTTATTCTGCACCACTTGGCTATTCCGGATAGCAGTGCCTTGATTTTCGACATGTCCTTTAAGGGCCAAGGCGTTCATGTTTACGCCAGGCAGCAACTTTAGGGCCTCAAGCCCGGATCTCAAATCAACCATCAGAAACGCTCCACTCCAAGATTTGCCGCTGCAGCACGGGCTTTGTCGTAGTTATAGCTTTCAGTTTCATCAGCATCTTGTGCAAAATCAGCAGCACCAGAACCCAACTCTGAACAAGCATCCGAACACTCTAATACCGCCGGACTCATGTAATCACGAAAATTCTCAAGAGCTTGCCTTAATGCAGCGACCCCGACATTGTCACCAGACGGAAGATCGGGAGCAACACCCACTAGATTCAGCTTCCCCACAGCAGTACCCACTTGGGCTAAGTTCTCCGCGTCAGTCCATTGGTCTTTCATCACGATGCCTAAGGCATAGCGATCATATGTAAAAGTTGACATCTAAACCCTCTCAGCGCACTCACCCGGCAAGCATGGAGCCCCGTCGATCATGTAATTGCAAGAAGTGTAACATTTCAACCTTAAGAGATACTAAAAGAGTGTTGCCTGCGAGACTACCCCGCAGGCAACAGCCCTCAAATAGTTAGGGTAGGCGAAGTTAGGTGAGTCATTCCGGAGTCCTGACATCACAGGCACCCTACAGGCAAACAGCTGCGAGTTAAATCCACTAGCTTTTCTTCGGTAACGGCTGGGGGACCTGTCCGTGTTGGTTTGCGTCTTGTTGAGTTTCGAACTGATGCTGCAGCACATCATGGAAATCACTTTCTATTCCCATGAAATAGCGGTTAACCGAGGCGCGCTGTTTCTTAGTTAACGAATCATAAGGTTCTAAAGTGCCATCCTCGTTGACGAACGGCAATCCTTTTCTTGCCAATGCCTCGCTCCCCGGCGACACATCAACAGTACCTACGCGTTCAGTCCAATATGGAGACTCATACAAGACACGGGTGAGCCCATGTTGCATAAGCTCATGAGCCGACTTATTCGCGTCGTCACGTTCAGAGGCCCATACCTTCGTTTCATGATCAGTCGGCCAAACGACGTCTTCAGCTTTTCCAGCAGCAGATTTGACAATCGCCTTTGTTAAATCTTCGGCACCGGGAAACTGTTTTCCTGCGTATTTCGCTGTCATATCAACGATGAAGTCTACGATCTTTCGCGTATCCTTATTTGTTTTATCCAGATCCCTCGCAACTGCGGAATCCCTGTCAGCATCCGCATCAAAAGTCTCTTGAATAAGTTCGGTCCACTTATCAGTTACGCGATTGACCATAGCCATACGCGAATCGTAGTTAGGGTCATGAAGAACATTCGCAGCTTCATCCATATAGTTCGTAAACGCCGAAATCTGAACAGCTTTCAAAGCCGGTATTCGGCCATTCTCATACCGATCATCCAAGGGATTATTTGGATCACCTTTATCTATAACCTTGGGCTGGTCAAAAGCCAGATCCTCAAACAAACCGCCCTTGCCTGAGAAGCGCTCAACCATATCGCGAGTAAAGACTGCACTCACAGCGCCATGCGCACCTTCATCCGATCCTACACTCATGCCGGGTTCACTATTGTTATTCATAGCTGCGGCAAGATCACTGACATACGGCGAAATAATTGAACCCATCCAAGATCTTAAATGGGCACTATTGCGACCAAAAACATCTTCGCCCTTAATCTTATCGCCCATGCCCCAGACGTTATTATCCCGGTCCAGCCCCTCCTGATATGCGGCCATTGTATTCGCCGCAATCGAGGCACGATGAAGTGCGTCCTCTTTCCAAATCTTGTGCTGCTGTAAAGCCTCTTTGTACGAGTCAGAGTCCTTTCCACCTTCGTAATCAAGAGGGTCAGGGAGGAGAATTTCTGCGCCAGGCCTTGACGCGTCAGCAAGAACATCACCTAAGGCTTCACCTTGATCATAGAAAGCCCTGTCACCAAATTGTGCGCCTCCTCGCCAAGCAACAAGGTAGCGAACCATAGACATCGGCTCGGCGTCTTTGTCATAGGGTTTACCGACTTTCTCCACGCTCTCAGCCGGATCAAAGTCGATATTTGAATCTAGAACGCGCCTCAACGCACCAAGGCGATTCTCTTCACTCTGATGAAGGATCGGTGCGCTCTTCTCGTCCAAGCCATCCGGCGTGTCGGAAAGCTCAAGTGCCGCTTGCACTGGATCGAAGCGTTGCAGCGCCTTGTCAGCCGGAAGGTTGGGATCGCATCCACACAATTGGTAGAGCCCCGGGTTCACTCCCTTTGCCAGCCTGGTGGAGTAGCCCTGCGCATCGTGGTCAAATTTAACTATGTCGGTAAAAACTGATGAACCAATTGAGGGCTTGTCGTAGAAGTTTGCACTCAGTGTAAGAGAGGGATTCTCGCTGGCGGCATACCCCGCAAGCTGAGCGAAAATATCGTAGCCAAACAGTGCCGTTTCGGGGCGAACATGAGTGCCGGGATGGGTGTATGTCGTCCGGCCGCTTTCTTTCAATTCATTAAGCTTCGTGTCAAAAATCTGAGAGACCGTTGCACCATCTTTACCAATCAGGTGCTCGGACATGAGATCGAAAGATGCCTGGGCGCCGACCGTCTTTTCAGAGAGATTACTCCCTCCCGTTGCCATCACCATCAAGGCTCCAAGATTCTTGTTAAAATCTTCAAAGGAGCTGTTTGTTCTCTGTCCGTAGTCATCAAATCCAGTCGCATAAGCAGCAATCGACGCCTTGTTGATATCGTCAATACTCACACGCTCCGCTACAGCAGCAGCAACATAAGGATTCGAAAGATATTCGCCGTACTTTTCATTGAGCAAACGGACATCTGCAGCTGTCATAGGCTCCTTTTTAATCCCTTCCACAATTTTCGGAGCCAATTCTTGGGCAAACTGCCACTCTGCGACACTATCGACAATCGGCGTATCTGAACCAAAAAGGGCAGCCCCAACCGCACTACGGACGGCCTTAACTGCTTCAGGTGCAATAACTGAGTTTATCGCGTCATTGATTGTTTTAGCTGCATCACTTGCAGCGTCGCTGAGCGCAGTTATCTTTTTATCGTATGAACCCTTGAGTTCCGATTGGGTAGCGATTATCTGCGTACGGGCCTTCTTACGATCAGGCTCTGGATTATAGTCCTCGTCCGAAGCCACTTTTGCCGCGATTCGCTCCATCTCATCGCAATAAGCCCGGAGGGCTTCATCCCACTGCCCTTGAAGGCCTTGAACCTCTGAAATCGCGGTATCTACCTGCCCGCTCCACATTTCCAATATGCCCGCGGGACCTGGGAACTTCTCAGCAAGAGATGAGACCTTGCCTCCCATTTTTTGAATCTCGGCGACAACCGCGTCGGCTGTTTGGCCAGACCATTGTTCAGTCGGGATCGAGGCATTTTGAACAGCCTGCACATTATTGACTAGCGCTGAACCAGTCGTCTTCTAATGTGAGGGGACATCGGAAGCAAATGGAACCGCTTCAGGAGTACCCAAAGCTGATGTTCCCGAACGATAATCAACATCACTCATTTCTTCCACTAACTCCTAAGCGCATCACACGACAATCCGCAGTATGTCTGCAACAAAATTCCATCTATCATTGACAACTAGTTCCAGCTCCAATGGGAGGAAACATCCTTTTCCCACAATCCATGCCTTCAACTTTGCTAGCAGCTACGTGGAGCACGTTTTGCTCGCGAGATGAAAACTCACAAACATCATCACGCCGATTTAATTGGGGCACAGAGGGGCAGAATCACTGTTTGCTTGTAACGCTGTCCGTCACGAACGAGCGCCGCGTGACATTACCTGCTTCTTCAAGCGGCACTCTTAAATACGTAAACTCTTTCAGGAATCCCCTAAAACGCGACTGCTGCGCCTCGGTCATCGCATTGTATGACGGTAAACTCCCATCTCCCTGTGGTACTACACCGTCATTATGTACGGCCTCTTCCTTTAAGAACTGCGCAACAAGCTCATCTTTAGTCTTTTCCTCAGGATTCGGCCATTCAGAACGGGCACTGTAGGTCTCGGCAAGCGTGTCAGTGAGAGTCTCGTTTGATCCGCGATAGCTAGCTATTTGCTTTGCGAGATCTTCAGATTTGAAGTCCGTTGGTAGGATCTGGTCAAGAATCGTATTCTTTTGTTCTTCAACCGCAGACGAAGTCAAGGCTTGAACAATCTTTGAACCCGGAATTTTATCAGTTGGGACGAGAGATGCGAGAGCATCAATTCCCTGACGGATCCGCTGATTCCTTTTCGCGACCTCTTCGTGGTCAAGTGCTTCGACGTTAGCAGGAGCTTGCGCGAGATGTTGGAATAGCGTTCCCCATTTATTGACGCTGCTTGAAACTCTCCGATCCCAGGTAGTTCCCGGTGTGCTGTCATTGGGATCAATATGATAATCGCTTCCCATAGTCTGAAGCAGATCATGCTTATAACCCGCATATGCAGCAGCCTGAATCACACTTAACGCCGGAGGACGACCCCCATCATACTTATCATCAAAGGGAGTATCAGTCTCCTCCCCCCCAGTTTGCTTTGGGTTATCGAATGCAAGATCGGCAAACAATCCGGTCTTCGTATATAGAGAATCTCTCAGTTTTGGAGAGAGAGTAAACTGCGCTCGGCCAGAAGCATCACTACGACGCCCTTCATCAACCGTACCGTTAGGATTCGAAGAGTCCGACCCGTTGGCGTTATCAGCATCCGCCAAGGCAAAGCTCTCGGCCCAGTTCGCTAAAATAGTACCCGAACGCGAGCGCAGCTTTGGGTTGCTCGCACCAAATTTATCCTGAGCTCCGTGTTTTTCATCATCAAAATCGAGTCCGTCTTGATAACCCGCAATATAGTTACCGACAACCGTTGCCTGAGAATTCGCAGCCTTCTCCCATTGAGGACCCAGGAGTTCCTTCGTACGATCATCAAACGGGCGGGTGGCATCTTCGATCATTTTCCCAAATGCGTCACCCTGATCAACAAATCCTCTAAACGCTGGATTGCCATAGTTACGAGTACCTGTGAGATAACGCGCCACATTAAGTGGCTTGTCCGCTGAAGCTCCCGGATGAAGCTCCACATTAAATGGAGTATCCTCATTCAAGAATTCACGGAGAGAACTCAGTCTATTTGCTTCAAACCTCTCCATACCTTCGCTTTTTATGCCATCAGGAGTGTCGGAAAGCAAATACAGGGCTTGCATCGGATCCTTGGCAAAAGACTCGATGATATGCCTCTTACTCTCATCAAATACAACTAGCGGATGGGTTGCTGCTTGGTTACTAGCTTCTCCATAGAAAACGTTTAATCCAGATTTGAAGTTGTGATCAAATCGCATGATCTCGGATGCAAGCGAGGGATCATCACCCGTCTTCTGATAGACCTTTGGTCCAAATGTGAGGCTTGAATCGCTTAACGCTGCATAACCTGCCGCCTGAGTGAACAAATCACCACCACGCACTTGCGGACTATAGGTCCCTTCATTCACGAAACGAGGATAAAGATTCCAAAGCGTATCTTTATACTCAGCGATGTTCGCATCCTCGATTTGACTTACGGTTGTTCTGCCATCTTTTCCAAGAAGAGCATCCTTCATCTGAATAAAAGACTCATGCGCCTGTCGACTCTCATCCCCACTCGTGTTGTAACCACCTGTTGACAAGACCATCGCAGTTCCAAGTGAATCAATAAGAGAATTTCGCTCTGTTCCTGTCTTCGCACGGTCATAATCTGAACCAGCTGTATTCACCGCAACCTTATACAACATTTCAACTGCTGCATTTTTCTCGCCGGAATGCTTCGAACGATAGAAATCCATCATCGCTTGGACACAGAAGGGATTCTTGAGCTTGTCTCCCCACTTATTTTGGAGATCCCGAACCTCCTCAACTGTCAGAGGCTTCTTAGCATCCGCAGCTTTTTCAAAATCTTCCGCCATCTTCGGAGCAAGCTCTTGGGCGTATTGCCACTCAGCTGCACTATCAACAATGGGAGTATCCGATCCGAAGATCGCCGCTCCAACGGCGTTGCGTCCAGCCTTTACGGCGTCGCGAGGGACTACGCTATCCGCGATTCCATTGATTGTCTTAGCCGCTTCACTTGCAGCTGTACTGAGCGCCGTAATCTTCTTGTCATACGAACTTTTAAGATCACTCTGCTTGCTGATGATCTCCTGACGAGCTCTTGCCAAAGCAGCTTCACGATCATAATCTGGGTCGCTTGCAGCATCAGCTTCAATTTGCGCGACCCTATCGCAATAGTTGCTCAGCTCAGTATCCCACTCTTCCTGAAGTGTCTTGACCTCAGAAATAGCAGTATCAACCTCGCCCCTCCACGTTTCCAGTACACCCGCTGGCTCAGGGAATTTCCCTGACAGGGATGAGACTTTCGTGCCCATTGTCTGGATCTCGGTAACAACGGCCTGAGCTGTTTGGCCCGACCACTGTTCAGTGGGAATCGAGGCATTCTGAACAGCTTGAACATTGTTGGCCAACGCCGAACCCGTTGCCCTCCAATGCGAAGCGACTTCAGAAGCTGAAGAAACAGCCTTCGGAGCCTCTAGAGCCGAACTACCAGAACGAAAATCAACGCCACTCATTTGTTCCACTCAACTCCCAAGCGAGCCGCACGCTCACGGTTGTACTGCTCAGTGCTGTCAAAGTTCTTACGAGCACTATCAACTCCAGAACCCAAGGTCGCAAAAGCATCCGAATACTCTAAGACGACCATCGACATTGCGTCAGTAAAATGTTTCGCCGCCTGGAGCAACTCACTCGGGCCTTCACCCCCCGGACCGGGAAGAGAAAAAGCAACAGAGCTCGTTGAAATACGTTTAGCCGAGGCACCGATCCCCGCAAGAGTGTCAGCGTCAGTCCACTGGTCATTCGCAACAACGCCGACTCCAGCACTGTCGAAATTAATCTGGTCGGCGGTCGATTTTTCAGCTCCGGTCATTGGAAGTACTCTTCTCTTTCCAACGTGGTAAAACCACTTGCCTGAGCAATACCTTCGTATTCCCATTTGGCGTGCGAATAGATCGATCATTAAATTACCAGTTCAACGACCTCTTCTTCAAAACACGAAAAACTCAAGCACACACCGTCTGATACGCGTTTAGCACCATCGCGATCATTGTTCCGAAGACATCGCCATCATCAGAGAATTCTGGCTATTAGGCTCGCGACTCATCCCACGCCATCTGCGCCAAGAAGGTTCCTTGATCGCGCGAGACGACCAGGCCTCGGCCCTTGGGAAGCAGACGCGGACGTTCACGGCCAATGACCATGCCCTCTGAGGGGTTACCCGACATCATGATGCCCGTTGCTGACAGTTCAGACAGGGCCTGCAAAACAGACTCGTAGGCTGCGCGCGAAGCACCACCCATGCGGCGAGTAATCACCAGGTGGAAACCAATGTCTTGCGCCTGAGACAGCAAGGGAATCAGCGGCGCAAGCGGAGAACCACTCAAACCACCCGTAGAGATCAAGTCGTAGTCATCGACCAGGACCCACGCCTCTGACCCCTTCCACCAGTTGCGCTGACGCAACTGCTCGGGAGTAACGTCCGGTCCGGGAAGCCGCATGCGCAGCTGCTCGGCAACCGCCTCCATGCTGCCCAAGATCTCGTCACGGTTCGAGATGTACATCGGCATGTCTTGTTCGCTCCACTCGCCCAGAAGGGAGCGGCGAACATCGACAACAACCAGCATGGCGCGCCGGCTTCCCGGCTTGGCCAAGACCTGATTGCCCAGGTTGCGCAAGAAGGAACTCTTTCCGCACTTCGCATCGCCAAAAACGTACATGTGCGACTCGTTGTCGAGGTCGAAAGTCCACGGCTTCAAGCGGCGTTCTTCCAGACCCAGAACGATCCTCTTCTGCGGACCGTGAATGGCCTCGATCTGCGAGACTGTAATCTTCTCAGGCAACAGACGCAGGCGCGGACCAAGCTCGGTCGCGGAAGCAATACGAACAAGGGTCGCCTCGACACCTTCACCGATCGTTTGAGGATCATGGATCCCATCGGCGCGCGGCAAGGCAACAAGCATGTGGTGACCCGTCATCGACAGACCGCGACCCGGGCGCCCCTCGGGGACCTTGCTTCCCTTTTCACGGCGGAACTCCGAATCCGAAGGATCACCCATGCGCAGCTCAAGACGCGAACCGAAAATATCCTGCATCTGAAGACGGAAGTCCATCTTGCGCAGTGCGGTTGCAATGAAGTGGACACCAAAGGAGAGCGCGCGCTCAGCCATGAGGCGAATGCGGTCTTCCGCATCGGGGAAGTCGCTTCGTAGGGTTCCCCAGCCGTCGACAACTAGGAAGATATCGCCGTAGCCATCGTCGAAGCGTCCCTGTGCACGGCCTCGGCGATAGGTCGCCATGGAGTCGATGCGGTTCGCGCGGAAGTAGGCGGCGCGGTCCTCGATGATGCCCTCAATTTCAGAGACCATACGGTTCAAGATGTCCTCGTCATCTCGAGAGGCAACGCCCGCGATGTGGGCCCCGCCCTCAAAAGCCGCGAAAGTGCCCGAGAAATCGATGACGAAGAATTGCACTTCCTTCGGCGTGTGCGTCAAGGACAATGCCATGACCACAGAACGCAAGGCGGTCGACTTACCTGAAAGCGGACCACCGAGGATCGACATGTGACCGCCGGCCCCGGAGAAGTCGTATTCCAGGGTCTCGCGACGCTGTTCGTGGGGAAGGTCGACAATTCCGAGCGGAATGTGCAGCGGTCCCTTCGCACGCCATTCGTGCGAAATGAGGCCGAGCTCGGGATCCACGGCCAGGTCCGGCATGAGCGAATCCATGGTCTCGGGGACATCCAGGGGCGGGAGCCACACCTGGTGGGCGGGCATTCCCTTACCCTTCATGCGCGCCACCGCGATGTCGATTTCCGTCATGCCCTCCCAGCGCTCGTCGCCGGGGGCAACGAGGCCGCCCTCGGGAACATCATCCTCGGGAGTCTCGTCCAGCACCTCTCCCAGAGAGAAAGGCAGCAGGCGGATACGCGCGGTTTCGGCCTGCGCGCTGGGTAGGACGCTACGAGGCGGCGGCGGGGCTGCGACGTAGGAGGCGCGGAAACGGATCAGCTGATCCGTGCCCGGCTGGAGGAAGCCCGAACCCGGGTAGGGAGGAAGGTCGTAGGCATCCGTCACGCCCAGGACTTCTCGAGATTCAGAGGCGGAGAAGGTCTTCAGACCAATGCGGTAGGACAGGTGCGAATCCAAGCCCTTGAGCTTGCCGGATTCCAGGCGCTGTGAGGAGAGCAGAATGTGGATTGACAAGGATCGGCCCAGACGACCAATGGCGACGAAGAGTTCACCGAAGTCGGGCTTCGCTGTCAAGAGCTCAGAGAACTCGTCGAGGATGATGAAGAGCGCAGGAAGCACGGGATAGTTGTGTTTCCCGGCCAAACGGTCCTCTTCGTAATCGGTGACGTTGGCGTAGTTACCCGCATCGCGCAGGATCTCTTGGCGACGAACCATTTCACCGTGGAGAGCGTCCTCCATACGATCAACCAGGGACAGTTCCGATTCCAGATTCGAAATCATGGCCGAGACGTGGGGCAGATCAGACATGCCCGCAAAGGTCGCGCCACCCTTGAAGTCGACCAGAACGAAGTTCAGCTGTTCGGGAGAGTGCGTGAGCGCCAGGGCCAAGACCAAGGTACGCAACACTTCGGACTTACCTGAACCGGTCGCACCGATCAGCAGGCCGTGGGGGCCCATACCCTGTTGGGCGGCTTCCTTGATGTCCAAAACAACCGGGATGCCCTCGGGAGTCACCGCGAAAGGCACGCGCAAGCGGTCACGACCAACCCTGCGCTTCCACTGGTGATCGGCATCGAAATCGCGAATATCTCCGAGATTGAGCAATTCCATGAGGTCTTGGGAACGCTTGGGATCGGGCTTACCGACGGGGGTTGCCGCATCCCTGCCGCCGGCGGTCAGGAAGCGAGTCAGGCGGCGGGCCACGGCCTCGGCCTGCGGAATTCCCATGAAGTCCGCGTTGGCAAGCACAGGCTTGGCTTCCAGGAGCAGGATCTCCATGGGGGTGCGCTCGTCCGAGCTCGGGTGAAGGAGGAGGCGCACGCCCGTGGGGGAAGCAAACATTCCCCACGAGGTGAGGACCTTGATGATCGTCACGCCCGCGCAGCCCTCGATGGAACCCAAGTGGGAGTCCGGGGGAAGTTCTAAGCCGTCAGTGACGACGATGAGGTGCGGCCAGGGGCTAGCGTCGTTTCGAGGCTGGAAGTGGCCTCGGGTCGTCATTTCCTCGCCCAGGAGCTGCTCGAGTTCGGCGTAGCTCGTGCACACCATGCGCGCGCCACCCAGGGCGTCGGTCACCTCGGCGGAGCGGATGTGGGGAAGCCACTTCATCCACTCCCACTGGGAGAGATTCTCAGGGCTGGTCAGCACCGCGATCTTCAAGGCCGCGTCCGGCGTCATAACCGCCAAGTGACACAAGAGCGCGCGGATTTCCCCGCGAGCGAGCTCCGCGTCACCTGCAACTTCAACGTGAGAGAACTGGCCAAGATCCAAGCTGAAGGGGAGGTTTTCGACCGTGTGGTGAACATCAAGGAAGCGGCGCATGGCCGAGTGACACACGACGTCGGGGTTAGCCATCTGCGGGATGTCGGGTTCAACCAGGCGCATTGCGAGCTCCTGATCGGATGTGCCCACGCGAGTCGAAACTGCCGTCTCGTCACCGACTTCGCGTTCCCACAGGCGCGATCCCTCTTCGGCGAGGAGCACCAGGGCATCGGGCTCGGGAAGGTACCACTGCATGAAGATTCGCTGCTTCGCGGCGATGTTACGCACGCTGGTGCGAGTCTCGGAGAGGTACGAGAGGTATTCGCGGCGCTGGGAGTTGAGCTTGTTCCGGTACTGGGAGACCTGGCGGTAAATGTTGAAACCGACCATGGAGAGCATCATGAAGACCATGCCGCCGGCCATTAAGAGCATGCGCGTGTTCTGCCCTTGTGTGAGCGCCATGATCACCATGACACCCATGGAACCCATCATGGGGATGACGGTCGCGAAGATCGAGCCCATTCCCCCGGCCTCAACTTGGCTGGGCGGTTTTTCGACAGCGATTTCACCGCTGGGGAGCTCGGGGGCTTCCGTTTCATTGACGGCCATACAGTCTCCTGGAGTTCAATCTCCCGTTTTTGTTCATATCTGTATGTATCCTAGCTTGTAGCTGGGCTGCCCGTGGCATGGTGCTTGTTTCGTCGGGTAGTCTGAATGATGACTTTTGAACAGAATTGACGACCAAATCCGGGTGATACCGAAGTGAAGGAGGGGGCGTGGCTCTCAAACAGGCGGCAGTCACTGTCACCGACGCTTCGGGTACTCAAGATCTCATTGTTCCTTTGGGGACAACAGTTACTGGTCTTCTGTCCATGCTCGATATCGATTCAACTGATCCGAGTCTTCAGATCACCGGAGCCGATGGTCGCGCTTTAAATTTGGGAGCCGTGCTGGGAACGGATCTCCCCCAAGGCGTCCTTATTTCGATCACTTCTGGCCGCGAGCGCCAGATTCAAGAGCAGCGCGCGATCGAGAGAACCTCCGACCCTTGGTTCCGCCCGTCCCTGGTCTTCATCATCTGCGGTCTTCTTGCCTGCGCGATGGATGCGCTCCTGATCTTCTGTGCGCTCATTGCTCCCCGTTTTGCGACGAAATTGTCCCTTCCCTGGTGGGCAACGCTCACGGTCGGAGCACTGTCCTTGGTGCTGTGCCTGGTCATGCTCTACCAGCGCCGAGTCCACACCAACGCGGGACTGCTGTGTGCGTGGACACTGAGCGCGGGGATTTCTTTCCTTGGGCTGCTGCCAGCGCTGGGCAACGCGCGAATCTACGCCGAGGCCTCGCAGATCATGACGATGTCGCAGGTCGCCGCGCTTCTCTTCCCCCTGTGGGGCGCGACTGGCGTGGCGCTCGGCCTGTGGCTGTGGCGCAGTACTCCCCTGAGCAGCGCACACGCAGTGAGCTGGGGGCTTCTCACGGGTTGCGCGACGGTTTTGACCTTCCTTGATGCGCCTCTTCATCGCGTTGCTCCTTTTGCTATTGCTTTCGCCGTTTGCGCGATTACTGCGTCGCCGAGCCTGTCGGTGCGGATTCCCGCCACGCAGTTGCTCGACATGCCGCTGGTGACGACTTCGGCACCGACTGTCCGTTCCCCCGAGGTCCCCTCCCCCTCGCGCATCACGGGTCGACGCGTGAACCGCACGGTCACCGACGCGACCTCGCGCACGCGCCTCGTGCAGTACGTGGGCTTGGGCTTGATCTTTGTAGGTGCGCCGGTCATTTACTCGATGGTTGGAATTCATTCGACGCGGCAGATCGCGTGTCTTGTACTGGTCTGCGCTTCGGTGATCGCGTTGGTTGTGGTTCCCCGCGAGCGTCGCTGGGCGTCCTCGCGCGTGGTTCCTCGCGTGGGCGCGCTGATTTTGCTTGCGACACTGTTGATTTCTCCCGCGTCCCGAGGCCTGGTTGGCAATGCTTATGCCGCGGCCGCTTTGGTCGTGCTGGGCTGTGTGTCGCTCATGTGGACTCGCATGCGCGCCGAGCAGGACCACGCGCCTCTGATTGGGCGTTTTGCTGATATTTTCCAGGCGCTTTCATTGACCGTTATTTTCCCGGCTTCTTTCTTCGCTGCGGACCTCTTTGACCTCATTCGACAGGTGGCATCATGAGCGAGCTTCGTATTACTCCAGTTCAGGTTCCTGTTTCCCAGGCACGGGGCGTGGACGAGATGGGTTTTGCCGGACAGCGGAGTTACCCTGGCCAGCCTGATTTTGGTGCTTCCATGGGATTCCCGGGACAGCCGGGGGCTTTTGCCGCGCCCACTGCGGCACCGCGCAGCTACTCGGCACCTGCGAGCGGTGGCGCGCTGACGGCTGCTTACCTGATCGACATGGTGTGTTTTGCGGCGCTGACGGCCCTGGCCTGGTGGGTGTATCCCTCGTTGCCGGTTGTTGTGATTGTTGCCTGCGAGCTGTGGATTATTGCGACGTTCATTCGTGCGCGTTCGGGGCGCACTCCCGGTGCTTTTGCTATGCAGATCGCTGCTGTTTCCACTCAGCCCACGGCTACCGAGCGCGGGATGGAGTTTGACCGCGCACCGGGCTTGGGCAGGCAGAGTGCGCATAGCTTCATCATGCTGCTCTTGCACGCAACGGTCGTTGGACCGGTAATCACGTGGGCTATTGCTCGAGACGGCCAGACCTGGGTTGATCGCGTGTGTGGCATGGGGAACCTTGATATTCGTGCGAGCCGCTCGGGTGCGTCTGAGGCTGTTTTCGCCTCGCGTCAGACTTCGGCAAGCGAGGCCGCGCCTAGCTCAGTTGCTGCGCCTTCCCCTGCTCATCAGTGGGCTGGTCCTTCTGCTTCTCCCGAGGCCGCGGCTGGCTCAGTCGCTGCGCCTTCGCCCGCTCCGATGGCTCCGCCTACGACTGCGCCGGTCCAGGTTGCTCCGCCCGTAGCGCCTGTGGCTGCGCCAGATCCGGTGGTTATGTCCGCTCCGGCTCCTATGTCGGCTCCGACTCCTACCGGGGCGCCGGTAGAAGCGCCGATTGCTGCTCCCGCGCCTACGGGCGCTCCTGTTTCGATGGCTGCTCCTGCTGTTTCGGCGCCCGTTCAGCAACCGGTTCCACCGGCCGGGCCCGCTGTGCCCGCTCGTCATGGCGGGGCCTCGGCAATGCCGAAGGTTCCCCAAGCGCCAACCCCGCAGACACGCGCACCGCAGCAGGCCGCGCCGAGGCCGTCTTTCGCCTCGGCACCGACGCTGGCAATCATTGTTGATGACGGGCAGCGCATTGAGGTGAATGCTCAGATTGTTCTGGGGCGTGCACCCGAGCAGACTCCTGCGGACGCGCAGGCCATTGCGATTGCGGACTCGACGCGTTCGCTTTCACGTACGCACCTGCGCGTTGCTCCCGCCGACGGTGAGGCCTTGTGGATTGAGGACACATTCTCGGCGAATGGCACGCGGTTGCAGGCGCCCGACGGCTCAACCCAGCCGCTGCCCCGTGGGCAGCGCGTCAAGGTCCCGGTTGGGACCGTGCTCTTGCTGGGTGAGCGCAGGCTGTCGGTTAGTCGATAACGGCCTTACGGCTTCGGGTTTTTGCCCCGCGCGGGGCCGCTTGCCATTCCGTATGACTCATTCTTACTAGGCAATCGGACGCGTTGGATTTGTCAGCGGGTAGTCGTAGTAATAACGCCTCGGATCTTGACCCGCAACAATGCGACCCATGTCGCGACTAATTTCAGTGCCTCTGCAAATATAATTGCTGTGATTGGTCGTATCTGGAGCAATCAAGCTGGGCCCAGCCTCTGGATTATAGTCCTTACAGCGGGTTGCATCGCCCGAAATGTGAGTGTAAGAGGAATCATCATCCAGCGGATCTTTGCCTAATTCGCCCACACCCGCTCTAATGCTTCCGAGTCCCTGAATAAAATCACCTGTTGGGATACCTGAAACAAATCGACGTCCTTTAGGAACGTGAATATCTGAGGGATCATACGTCCCCATTCCAGGTGAACCACACAAAATCACATTATTAACGTCCCCATCTTGAGTCATCGTTGTGGCCATGCCTGAAACAACCGAACCGTAGGAGTGCCCGATCAGAGTTATGTTTGCTGCGCCGGCACCGTACTTGCGAGAGGCAGCTAATCCAGTTTCAAATCCAGCGAGTTTAACGGCACCCTTTTCTGCTAAATCTGACGTTGCAATGTCTGGAAGATTATTGAGACTGTCCAAAGGATGGTGCAGCGGGTCGAAACCTCCCGGCGCCTTATATCCAAGCCAAGAAACAACCGCTACATCCTTGGTCTGAAGTTTACCCTCGGCGACCGCGGCATCACGAATAACCCCGGCACGGTCGATTTCGCCACCAAGTTTCTCATTTACTGTTGTCGAGATACCCGGAACAATAGTGGCAACATTCTTCGCATGGTCGACATCACCGCGAGCGACTGCGGCCAGTACGCGCTCGTCCTCTACTTGAAGCGTGAGCAACGAGAAGGGTTCTCCTTTCGCGCCATGTTGGTAGTCTTCGAGACGAATTCGACCCTTCTCATTCAGCTGACTTTCAATCGCCTTGTATGAGGCCACTTGCGCCTCAAGTTCTTTCTTTCGCGCTTCAAGTGCTCTTCTTCTAATGGCATTTGCGCGGCTCGCGTATAATTCTTTATTTACTCTGTCGAGATCATTCTGCGCTGCTTGCTTGAGCTTTGGTAGGCGGAGCCGATTCGCGCGATCTCGCGCCCACGCCTCAACCCCATCCGCATTACCGATGAGCTCGGGGTAGGTGTCGCAAAGATATCTCTTTTGTTCTGGAGACTGTTGCGACCAATACTTCGCCCGCTCTTCCGTCGACATGTTCTTGAAAGCATCTTGCTCAACTGCGGACAGAGCATGGACACCCTTGTTCGAATACTTCGCTGAAGAGACGTTCAACCCCGTCGTTCTTAAAAGTGCGTAGAAGGCATCATCAACCTTCTCTGCTTCTGCAAGCGCCCGCCGAACTAAAGGAACGACTTCAGACGACTTGTCTGAAAGACCAGCCTGATGCGGGAGATGGGCGACAACCGTTCCGGCATCGGTTATGCGGCAGTGACGCGCCGATGCAGCAGAAAGCGCTGCGCTCACGAGTTTTTCAACCCCCTGAACACTACTGGCAGCCTTGGCGATCGCGCTCCTTACCCCTGCCATCTGCTCTGAGATCCCACGCAACGCTGCATGAGCAGTCCCCATTGCCGAGCGCAGTGCATCTGCAGTTTGCCCCTCACCTTGAAAGCTATTTTGGCGATTCTCAAGCGTTGCAACTTGCTGATCGATTGTTTGCTTCCTCGAATTCAGCGTTTCGGCATAGCTCGATAGCGCTTCAGAATTCCACAGTTGAATATCTGACCAGGTAGGCATTTTGTCTCTCTCCCCAAACTTTAGGCGACCGCAAGAACTTGGGCAGTACGACGACCCGCGCTTCCACTGACAACGACGCTTCGACTATTCCCTACAGCCTGGGTGTTCTGCTGCTCGGTGAGTTGCAAGTTCATTCCTGCTGCCTTCGCTGCGCTGGCAAGTTCGTAGAGTGCCTTCGAGTGGGCGACAAGAAGAGATCTAAAACAGTCCTCAGTCGTGGAGGCACCCTTAATTGCCCGCGATCCTCGCATTGCAGTCTCGACAGCCTCAGAAAAATCATTAATCTGTGCGCCTTGAAGCTCTGACGCCACATTACTGAGATCCTGTGACGCGGAGTCATACTCCGCTGAAACGCAATTAATAACAGCCATCGTGCAACCTTCCATAAGAAACAGCACTAGTAAAAACCAGTCAGCCTTGACTGAAAATATTGAATTCATTTATGTATTGAGTGGCACTTCTTTACCAGCACAACACATTTGTTGCTCCAGTCACACTAGCATTGTTGAACAGATGGTTCAACAATGCTTAGGAATTTGATCACTCTTCCGGGATATCGATATCGACGCGCCCCGCGATGAAATCACGCGGATTCTCCGTCGTCCCATCCGAGGGACGCAAACCCGTCTGGTAACGCATCAAGGTCACTTTCCCCTCGTGAACGGTCACATACAAGAAGCCCCCATTGACCGGATCACTCCACGACAGCTGACGCACCCCACCCTTGTCCGACCCCAACTCATAATCAGAGTAGGTTTCAGACAAGACCTCGCGCCCGATCCTCTCAACCTCAGGAACGGGAACATAAGGACCAGCAACGTCTTGCCCCACAAGCTCCCACGCTGGCTGCTCGTGGCCTGACGATTGGTCAGTTTCCTTATTGATCGCCGACCCAAAACTGCGCGCTTCCCACGCACCTCCGCCACCGGCCTCGGCAAGGCGACGACGGAACTCAAGAATCTTCGGTTCCTCATCACGCTGAAACGCCTGAATAGACTGACGCTGCTCCAGGGGGAGGCTTCCATCCCAATAGACCATGCTTGTTGCCTTTCCGCTCTCTGATGGTGACGCTGACTGCGTAGTCGCACTCTGGGGGCCCTTAAGGAAGGGCGAACATGCTGCTAGGGCCAGCGCACACACTGCCCCCAGCACAGGCCGCCACACAGCGTGCATCAGCGCTTCACCCCCGCAGCGACGCGACCGATATCCTGAAGCGTTTCAGTGCCATCTTCCAAATAGATACTGTGGTTATCGAAATTGAAATTAAACGGCTTACTTGCGGGCGCATCCTTGTTGTATTTCGGCGAGCCTGTCGCATCGTCCGAGAGGTGAGTAAACCCTGAATCAGAATCCATGGGGTTCTTACCCAAGCTACCGACGATTCCGCCTCTGATTGCCCCCATACCCTGGACACTATCACCCTTCGGGACACCCGAGACCCACAGATGATTTTGATCAACGTGGTAGTTTTTCGCATCGTAGGTCCCCATACCGGGAGAACCACACAGCACCAGGTCATCGATGACGCCGTACTTGACCTTTGTTGCTGCCATGCCAGAGGTACTCGAGCCATAGGAATGGCCGACGAGAGTCATGTGCGCATCGCCCGCGCCGTAGTCACGCGACGCCTGCATACCGTTCATGAAACCAGCCAAACGGTCTGAACCCGACTGCGCAAGGAAGGGGGAAATAATCCCCGGAATATTCTGAGGCTGCTTCCAATCAGCCTTGCCCGGGGCGTCATAGCCCAGCCAGGCAACAGTCGCGACATCGCGCGCAGACAGGTTCCCCTGAGCCATCGCAGCGCTACGGAGGTTCTTGGTTTGTCGCATGTACTCACCCATGCTGCCTTCGACTGTCGTGCCGATACCGGGGACAAAAGTCGCCACATTCTTCGCATGATCGACGTCGCCTTGCCCCATCGCAGCTTTGACTCGCCCGCCATCGTTTTGAAGAGTCAGGAGCGATACAGGATCCCCCTTCGTCCCGTGCTGGTAGTCCTCAAGGCTAATGCCCTTGTCGAGCTGTTCTTGCACGGCCTCGTAGGCTTTCACAGCCTTCTGCGCCTTATCCAGCTCACTCAGGTAGAACGCACGGGTATTGCCATCAATCCACGGGCTTTTCAGGAGCTCCGTGTACGTGGAGACATTGTCCTTGGCTTCTTGCTTCAGTTTCGGGAGACGATTTCTGTTCGCTCGGTCCCGTGCCCAGCCCTCAACGCCGTCAGCGTTACCGATCAGATCCGGGTACTTATCGCACAGATGCTGTTTCTGCGCCTCAGATTGCTGCGACCAATACTTCGCACGCTCCTCCGGCGTCATCTTCTTGAACTTCTTCTGTTCATCGTCCGACAGATCGTGCGTCTGCGTCGAGGTCGATTTCGCGGTACTCCCCGGCGTCCCGACGGTTTTCAACCGAGCGTTCAACGTCGTGTCGGCAGTATTGGCCAAGTCGACCGCCTGACCCACTAATCGATTAACCGAAAATTCGATGCTCTGCCGCGTGTACTGGCTCATCGAGTTCCCAGCGGCAGTACATGTCGCTATCCCAGCCGCGGAAATCGTGCACTGCGTCGAGGACGCCTGTTGCTGCGCCGCCTTGACCGCGTTCTCAACCTGGGAAACATCACCCATTGCAACTTTGACGGCCTCTTGGATTTCAAGAAGATCATCGGCGAGCGTCGTCAGTTCCTTGTGAGCAACGCCCATCTTCGCACGCAGCGCGTCCGCGGTCGCTCCCTCACCCTTGAAGGAAGTCATGTGCGCCTGAAGAGCATCAGCCTGCTTCACGACAGTATCTCGCCTGGCACCAACCGTCCCCGCATAGGTGGATAAACCGGCTGAACTCCAGGTCTGGATCTGGCCCCACGTCAACGACATTGTTAGTCCTTCACTACGCCTGAATTACGCCATTACGGGAGTCTTGGGTGGTGTGGGGAGCGAAACGAAGCCGTCCCCCTCCGGATAGTCGGTTGGACTCGGCGCATAGGGAGGCATCCCCTGGCCTGGCCGGTAGACGGGCGTGTCCACCTGCGCCCCTCCGGTAGTCGTCGGCAGCGTCGGCATGGCGTATCCCGAGCGCAGTGAGCCGCGGGCCGGGCCATTGAGCGCGGCTGCCTTTTGCGCGATGACTGACGAGGCCGCAGAGCCTACATTCGCGCCGCCAGGCACCGCCTGCCCCTGACTATTTACAGCCGCCGTATTCTGCGCTTCGGTCAGATCGAGATTCACTCCAGCGCTGCGCGCAGCGCTGGCTAGTTCGCTGAGGGCCGTGGAATGAGTCTGGAGGAGAGACGTGTAGCGAGCTTCCACGGTGCCCGCTGTCGAAATCGACTGAGCGCCATTCATCGATTCTTGGACAGTCTCGGATAGGTCGTCGATCTTTGCACCCTGTAGCTCAGCCGAGACCTGCGACAGAGTGACCGCTGTTGATCCGTATTCCCCGGCTACAACGTTGATGACGGTCATCTTGAACCCTCCGAAGAAGGAAGCGAATAGAACGATCAGTCCACTTCGACTGATCAAGTTGTTGAGTGTATGACTGTGGGTGAGCATGTGAAATGCTCACCCACAGTCATATGCATGCTTCTTATGCGCAATGCGTCGAAGAAGATTCAGCGACCAATTCCCATACCATTGAAGATCGTTTCACCCTGCCTGTCTGTCTCAACATAGTTGCCAGCGAGCTGATCGACCAAGCGCGCAAAGGCCTCGAGAGCCGCCTGCATCTGGTTCATGCCGCTAGTCCACTGGGTGTGCTTGTTGGTGTAGGAGTCCTTAGCAGCACCTTCCCATGTGGCGCTACGAGCATCTACATCGTTGTTGAACTCCTCGAGGCGGTTGAGCAGATCGGTTGCCTGCGAACGCAGTTCAGCCGACACTTGCTGGAGTACCTGAGGGCTTACGCGAAAATCTCCACCGTTCATTTCCTCATCCAATCTCTCTATTAGTTCAACATGGCTGCACCGGCGCGGTTAACCGCAGCCTGTGCCTCCATTTCGGTCTGAGTGACCTTGCCACCGACGGAGGCAAGCGCACTATCAAAGTCATCCAGAGCCTGAGTGGCCTTAGCCGAGCCAGCATCCCACTGGTCCATGACCGAGTTGAATGCCTGCGAAGCACCACCCTGCCATCCGCCGATAGCGGTATTGACCTCGACCTTCACCTTTGCGTTCAGCGTCTGCAGATGGGTCTGCAGGTTACGGACTGCCGTGCGAATTGCGTTGTAGCTCTCTTGTTCGGCAGAAATATTTGCACCGCTCACAGTTCACCCTCCTAATTGTTGTTCGGGTTTCCCCGAAGTTCTCTATGCGATTGAGACCCTGTAACGGAGGGCACAATCTCGATGTCGGGTATTACATTATCGAAGCGATCTGGGAATGCAAATACAGGTTTCATGAAACCAGCTAGGCTTAAGACAGCACTATTGAGCAAAGGAACCTCATGGCAAGCACTACCGCATCCAGGCCTCCAGCCCTTATGCCCGTTAGCATTCGCATGGGTGAGAACACCGTCGACATGTCGGTGCCGACCAACGTCGCACTGGCAGAATTTGCCCCAAATATTGTGTCGCAAATCACACAATTATCTGCGAGTTCTGCCTCTCAGGGCTACCGAATTACGAATTCTCAGGGCAAGGTCCTCGACCAAAGCCAGACTCTGATCAATCAGGGAATCCAAGCAGGATCCGTTCTGATTCTGTCGAAAATTGGCGACAGCACACAGGATTTGCGCTATGACGACCTGGTGGAAGCGGTAGGAACCGCGGTTGAAAATGATCAGGCTCCGTGGAATTCTGACAATTCGGTCGATCTTAGCACACATGCTTCTGCGCTTTTAGTCCTCACAGCAGCCGTCCTCATCTTCACAGGCGGCCGCGGAAGCACCATGGGACTCATCGTCGGATTATCCGGCGCAGTCCTCGCTTCCCTCGCCTGCGCGGTCATCGCACGCAACTCATCACGCCTCGCACCCCTATCCCTTGCCCACTCAATTCCGATCCTCGCGGGCGCAGCTGTCATGAGCGCAATTCCCGGCTCTTGGTCAGGTCTTCCCCTTGCAGGCTTTGGAATTGCAGCGATGGTGAGCGCCTCGGTACTCCTTGTCGTTCTCCCGAAAGCTCTGCGCGGATCCATCACGGCACCGCTCACCTACGGTTTCTCGGCCACAGCAATTGGCCTATTGACTGGCTTCGCACACCTTTCCACGCAACGAGCAGCAAGTGCGGTCTATACCTTATTAATAGTGCTTATTTTGATCGCACCCTGGTTTGCCATGGCCAGAATTCCTGTGCGCGTGACAGGAATCCAAGAAACTATCGATCCCTACGAGGTCGTCCACAAGGTTCACGAGGGTTATATTCTGACCGTTTCCCTCAAAACTGGTGCTTCACTGGGAAGCCTGATCTGCATCCCACTCCTCCTCGACACACGCTATTCCTTGCTCCTCCTGATCTGTGCGGGCGTTGCGCTCTTGCTCTCAACGCGCTCACTACGTTCACGCACCGAAGTTCTTATCGGTGCACTGCTGGGAATCATCCTGATTCTCAGCGGCGCAATCGGAAGCGCAGTCTTGATGCCTCAGGCGCTCATTCCCGTCGTTTTGCTTCTCTTCGTCGCAACCGGCTTGGTCCTGGCACTGACCGTTATTGATCCCAAGATGCGCCCGTGGGTCACTCGAATCGCTGATGCCCTTTCTCTTGTCAGCATGCTTGCACTGGTGCCGATCGCAACTTTGGTGTGGGGAGTGCTCTAATGCCATCTAATAAGGACATCCTCGAAGCCCAGCGATTCAACCGCCGCAGGTTGGTCACCGCCTTCACTTCGGGCACTCCGGGAGGCAAGGAACTCGAATCAAAATCAACCACCCGCCCGCTCATCGTTGGAGCATCCATAGCCGCCGTTGTCGTCTTGATCGCAGTGGCAATTGGACGCTTCTTGCCGACACTGCCATCAGGCTGGGAAAACTCACACCTGATCATCACCAAGGGCGAAGGCGCACGCTACTACTCGATCGAAGGAACTCTGCGTCCGATTTCCAATGTCACTTCCGCGAAGCTTCTCAGTGAGAACGGCAAGATGGTGACCTCATCGGTCGCGACCTCCTCACTTGAAGGTATTCCGCGAGGAAGTGCGATCGGACTGAGCGATGTCCCCGACGATATCCCTGCAGCCTCGCAGCTTCATTCCTACGAGTGGACGTCCTGCGCCTCGTCCTCAGGTATGAAAACTTGGGTCGCTGGTAACCCCGATGGGCTCCAAAACGCCAACACCGCACTGGTATCAAACGAAGGCCGCCTCTACCTGGTCTCGGGCGGCGTCCGCTACCCCATCGATCCCTCGCGGTCTCAAGCCATTATTAACGTCCTGGACCTGTCGGGACGCAACGTCACCCCTGTCAGCGCTAGCTGGTTGAGTTTATTCACCGAAGGGTCAGCATTGACCCCGCTCAACATCCCCAACCTGGGCCGACCCGTGTCCGGAATGTCATCACGAATCACGGCCGCACAGGTCGGAACGCTGATCGAAGTCGACGAATCAGGCACGCCCAGACGCTATGTCATCACTGGCGACGGAACGATCACCCCGCTCACAGACTTCTCCTACAAGCTCTACCAGGCCTCGTGGGCAGATCGCGGAAGCCCGCAAAACCTCATGATTGACCTCTCGGAGCTCGCATCGCTGACCGTGTCCACTCAGGGAATCATTCCCGCCGACTGGCCCACCCAAGTTGGCGAAGTCCTCGGCGGCGATGAACTGCCCTGCGCGCAGTTGACCATCAACCATTCCCAGGCCTCGACGAAGCTCATGTCCCTCTCGACCACCCAAATGGCCCAACTCAAGCCGCGCGATATCAACGTTCGAGGCGGTTCCGGCGCATTGGTTCGAGCATCATCTGGCGGCGCAGCAGGACCGGTCATCTTCGTCTCCGACCTCGGAAAGGCACACGGATTAGGATCAAACCCGGCAGATTCGCTGGCGCGACTCGGGCTGCCCGAAAACGCGGTCTCTCCCCTGCCCGCAGCGTGGCTCGCGTTGATCCCCGAAGGACAAGAACTCACCTCGAGTGCCGCGTGGGAAACGGTGGGTGCTCAGTGACACGCGTCAAAGAGGCTCTCCTCGGATCCTGCGCTGTGCTTGCCCTCTTTGCAGGCACAGCACTCCCCGCTGCCAACGCTGACACGCCGACACCGGAAAGCACTCAGAGTGCCTCCGAAAACGGGCACTCACAGCCCAAGGCAGGAAACGGACCCTCGAAGGCGCCGGAAGAACCCTGCCAAATCGGCGTCGACAAGTGGCTCGCCCAAGCTCCCTCCGCGTATTCCTTCCTCGGAATGAAAGAGGCACTGGAACTCTCGCGTGGAAACGTTCGCGTTGCACTGGTTGATTCCGGAGTCGCCGCGGGCAACGCACACTTTAAGGATGCGGTAGAACCCGGCGTCGACCTCGTCGAATCCGGCGACGGACGAAAGGACTCCTTCGGGCACGGGACGGCGATCGCCGGACAAATTGCCGCGCGAGAAGTCTCAGGTTCGGGCGTCGTTGGTTTTGCCCCGCAATCCACGATCGTCCCCGTGCGCGTCTACGTCGACTCCAGTGACGACGCCAAGCGTGCGGGCAAGGGACCGACAGCCGCACGAACAGCCGACGGTATTCGTTGGGCTGCGGATCAGGGAATTCGCGTGATCGTTGTCCCGCAATCCTTGACATCTGACGATATTGCCCTGCGCACAGCCACCCAGTACGCGCACTCGAAGGGTGCGCTGGTTGTCGCTTCGGCTGGAAACGTCGAACAGAATGCAAACTCGGGTTCGCAAGACACAGCGGTCCGCTTTCCCGCGGGATACCCCGAGGCCTTGTCCGTGACCGCCGTTGATGCGCAAGGTAACCCCAGTCAGTCTGTCGTCCACGGAACGCACGTTGAAATCGCAGCTCCCGGTGCACAGATCGCAACCACTTTCTTTGCGAACGGTGACTGTATGTTTGCCACCCAAGGGGCATCGACCTCGTACGCAACGGGATACGTGGGCGCGATCGCGGCACTGATCGCAGCGCGCTATCCCGATGAAACACCAGACCAGTGGAAGTACCGACTCCTCGCAACCGCCTTGCGCAGCTCGCCTTCGCAGCGCACCGCCGAAGAAGGGTGGGGAATCGTCGCACCCTTCAATGCGCTCAATTTTGTCAACGACGGGACCATGCCCGGTCCGCAAAACCCGATCTACCCACCGATCCAAAAAACCGCGAACCCGGTCATAGTTAAACCGGATCTCCCCGTTGATACGACGACTCCGCGCAGGCTGTGGGCGCTTGGAATTTCCGGTGCGGGACTAACAATTGTCATTGCAGTCCTGCTGATCCGCCGCCTCCGCGCGAAAGACGAGTAGGGTACGCGACGGGTCGGAAGCGCCGCGAGCGGTCGGAATGCGCGAAAGACGAGTAGGGCGAGCGGGTAGGCGACGGGCGCTCCACTCTTCGCGAACGTCTGGCCGTTTTCCCAACGTCCCCGGTCGTTCTTCCCGCCGCCTAGTGAGCGCTGGATTGCGTGGTTGACGGAGTGCTCGGTTGAGTGCTCTTTTGCGCGCTTTCGCTTGGAGTGGGCTGCTCGATCAGCTGCCCATCGTCTCCAATCTTCACGCAAGCCTTCGTCGGCTGCGAAGAACGGCCATTTTCAGCCACCGAAACAACCTCGATGCACACGTCACCGGGAACGGTCTTCACGGAAACCGCATTCTGACGAGTATCCGCAACGACATCATCTTGGCCGGGCTTACTGACCGTGTAAACGTAACGCCTGCGGCCAGCCGAAGAGGAAGCAGCCGCGGGGTCCGTCCAACTCCACTGAATGTTATCCCCGTTCACGCGGGCAACGAGCTGCTCGACCGCCGGCGGAGGAACCGAAACGGGGTCTTCTCCTTGCGCGCTTGTCGTTACGCTTGTGGAGGGAGTCGGGGTCGTATCGCCGACACCGACGATCTTCCCGCCGCCCGTCAGCATTGCGACAATAACCGCGCCTAAAACAACCATTCCTAAGACGACAAGCGCAACGATCGCGATAATTCTCTTCGGGCCCGAAGATCGACCATCTGGCAGATATCCCAAGGGATGCGAGGTATCGAAAGTGTTCTCAGTCGTATGCCCTGGAGCTCGCCACGAGTCCGGCGCAGGCGCATAGCCCGCCCCAAACGCCTCACTCGCCCCTCCCTCAGCTGCAGGCGCCTGACCCATCTGCGGATTAGCTGCGGAAGGATCCCCAAGTTCGCTGGCGCCGGCTTGCGTTGGCGCCGCACCTGAAGCACCCTCCTGAGCTGCATTGATCCCCGAGGCCGTGGCCGGGCTGGCAGTAACATCGCCGCCAGCCCCGCCCCCGGTAGGTGCGGGCGAAGTAAAGGAATAATCGGGAACCGAGGAGGGACGAAGATCCACAGAAGACGGACGCAGGCGCGTACGCTCCGCATCAATCGATGGCATCGCACGAAGACGCGTTGCCTCGTCTTGAGCGGCTCCCCCAGAAAATTGATCCGACTGGTCCGCATTCCACGACGCAGAAGAGTCCGCCGAAGACCCCGATGCCGTCTGCCCACCAAAACTGGAGAGCGCATTTCCATCGCGCAACTCCATCTTCGTCACAGGACGCCCCATGAGCGTCTGGATTTCTTGGAGCTGACGGCCTAACTCAGCGGCAGAAGAGGTTCGCTTTCGAGGATCCAATTGCATCGCGTGGCGCAGGACCCGCTCGAGTTCCTTGGGGGCATCGGGGCGCGAAAGACCACGAATTCGCCCCTCGTACACGCGGGCGGCAACAGAAGCTGCGCTATTGTCACCAACCGGGTCCTCGAAAGGACTACGACCACTCAGGAAAGTCCACAGCGTCGTTGCGAGCGCCCACACATCCTGAGTCGGATGCGCATGAGTCGAACGATTGTGCTGTTCCGGGGGAGCCCAGAGAACAGAAAAACCGTCCAAGCTCCCCTTCTCCAGAGCACCGATGCGAGCAGCAACACCAAAGTCACCCAACACCGGGTAGGAGTAGGAATCGAACATGACGTTCGCGGGCTTGATATCGCGATGAACGTAGCCATTGCGGTGCAGCATTTCGACACCGCCGCACAGCCTGATCACGACGTCAAGCGCGCGATCCACGGCCAAGGGCATTCGCCGTACCTGCTCGGCCACATTCGCTACCGGGCAAAACTCCATTTCCAGATAGGGACGCCCATCTGGAGATGTTCCAATGGAATACAACTCCACCACGGCGGGATGGCCGGCGATGGAGGTCATCACATCGGCCTCGTGGCGAATCTGCGCATACTCCACCTGATCGCCCACCGAGCGCGCAACCTTCACGGCGACTTCGCGCGCAGGCTGTTCTTGGCGATACAGGTGCACGTCCGCGAAACCACCCGAACCAAGCGAACGCAGCCAGGTATGACCGGGCAGTTCAGGGGGCGGAAGGCGACGTGCTGGAACCGAAGGCGTCATGACTGGTGTCCTCTAAAAGGATGGCGGAGGCGTCGACGAAGCACACCAAGCGGAGATGCTCCATGCTTTTGGCGGTAGCGTGCGCTCAATGAGGTCACAGATAGGGCGCGACGAATCCTGGTCCAACGCGACGCATTCGATTTCAGCTCGCTGCTGAGTTCATCAACGATTTGCCACGATTCATCGGCCTGCTGTGCGAGGGCCTCGTCGCCGGAGAAGTCCGCGGTATCGGCCGCACGCGCAACGCGTACTGGTCTGGGCAATTCCTCACCAAACTGGTACCACTGCGCGTTCGACATCGATCCTGGCTTCGCGGCACTCGCCGGCCACAAGGGCGAAGACGTGAGCATCCACGCGGCCTCCTGGCGAGTCATATCCGTGGGAACGACAACGCCCGCATCGCGCGCGAGATCAACGACCTCATCCCACGAACCCGTAAGCGCACGAGAAGGCGCAGCCCCGCGACGCTTCTTACGGCGACGACTCTTTGCCACAAGAATGGCAAGCAGTGGAACCGTCAGCAAGGCAAGAATACCGCTACCGGTTGCGATAGCTCCCCACGGGATCTTCAAACGAGAATCATCATTCGAATCCGAACCACGGTCCGACGTCGAAGGCGGAAGATCTGCCGGTTCTTCGGGAGGCTCCGGGGGTTGGAGCACCTGGGGACGCGGGACTGAGCGAGGACGAGTTTCCTCTGTAATCGGCTTCTGATCCCTGGGCGGTGTCGGGTCAAAAATCGCCCAGCCGACACCCTGGAATTCAACCTCAACCCACGCGTGCATATCCGAACCACGCAGGTCAATGTCTCCACCCTTCGAGTCATTCGGGTAGGCGCCCATGACAACGCGAGCATTCATGCCCAGGCTGTGCAGCATGAGGGCCATGAGCACGGAGTACTGCTCATCGTCACCGATCATCTGCTCGCTCTCGAGCATGCGAGTCAAACGGTCCGCGCGACTACCCGGGCGGGACTTGGGATCATCGGCGTTCTCGTAGAAGCCCTTCTCCTTCAGGTGACGTTCGATCGCGCGAGCTTTAGCGAGGTCTCCCTGCTCGGCAGCAGACTTCTGGGTTGCGAACTCACGAATTTCGTCCGGGACACTGGTGTCTCCACCGGTATAGGGCACGGCGTGAGTTCCTGAAAGCTGACCATCAGACCAGATCGGAACGATCATCGACTCCGTGGAGTACTCCATGTTCCCGCCCTGGACATTCTTCGTGGTCGACAGCGCGGCATTAGCCCACGCATCGTAGTAAAGACCGTCCTGAAGAGTCGTCGCTTGCGCGGTTGCTTGAGTACCTGAGGCCGATGTGTCCTGGTTGAAGACGATAGTCGAGGGGGTTCCCACGATGGGGACCCACGGCCCCAAAAGCTGCGAGGTCTTCAAGGACATCTGGGCGCTTGAGCTACCCTCGACAGGCTTGTGCTGGGGCAAGGTCGATCCCACATGGATATAGCCGTTTGACGGTCCCTTACCCGGAGACAACATGGTCATCGTGGTGCCGTCGTAGCTATCCATGACACCGATACGCACGCGCGCACCCTCGGGCAAACCATCCACGTGAATCAATGTGTCTTCTTTGAGGTCCACATTGTAGTGGCGGAAAGCAGACAGAGGCGAAGGATATTGGCGAGCATCCAACGGGGGTTGAACGACATCGCGAAGAACGATGCGCGAATACCACGGGCCGTAAAGGTTCGTCAGTGGAACAGCTGCGCCCGCAACCAGGGCAATAACCAAGAGCCCGCCCGCAATTTGGCGTCCCACGTGGATCGTGCCCTGCGAGCCTCCCCGAGTTGTTTCACCCAGGGTCGTTGCCGCATCGGCATCGATCGCTCCTCCGACGCGAACGTCTAGACCGGCCTCGAGGCGACGATACTGTCCTGCCCACGCGCACCAGCCCAAGGCAAGCGCCCACCACACAGCGACCAGGTAGATATTTGGGAAAGTTCCACCTTTACCCCACGCGATGCCAACAATGCCCATGATCGCAACAGGAAGAACCGCCGCGATCGCGCGTCCTGACCGCAGGACAAGGAGAGCTGCGATGAAAGAACACAGGAGTCCCGTCAGCCACGGAACCATCGTGGGACCGATGTACGCCGAGGCCGGAGGGGTAACAGTTAACAGGTCTTTCCACGAATACACGACCTGCAAAACCAAGAGCTGCAGGGTCCGGGCGGTCGGAAGGCCATAGAAAGTCGTCGAGGGATAAGCAGCCACTCCACCAATAAGGAAGTGGGTCGCAATGAGCCCCGCAATCGAAGAGATCGTATCCCAACGCCAGAAGGACGAGACCCACGCAACGAAAAGTCCCGCAGCAACGCCAGCGCCGGCGGCACGCAAGCCAGCCCACGATCCGAAGACGGCCTCGTGAATCCAGATTGTTGGAAGGAAAAGCGCAACCAGGCCGATGAGGAACCAGGCGGGCAAACCGGCGCGCGATACTTGGAAGCCCGCGCGCGCATCAAGATGAAGGCCTTGTGTCGATGTTGTCATCAGGACAGACCCCCCGCTGCTACCAGTCGAGGCAGATCCTCAAGCGTAGGACAATCCGCCAAAGTTCCATGACTCAAACGACGCATCTTCGGGTGTCCCGGGCGAACTCGGACAACCGCACTGCGCACATCGATCGGAATCGCATTGAGTAACTGCGACGCCTGATTGTCATCGACAGTCGGGGCGACAACGACGGTGACGACGGAAAGCCCCGGGCGCTTCGCGATGGCCTCGCGCAGGCGAGCCATCAGGTCTTCCTCTCCAGAATCCTGAATCGCACACAGGGCATCCAACATGCGAGTTGCGGCAGTCGTTGTCACCCAATCGGTGACGGTCGATAGTGACACATTTCGAGAGGCAGCCATATCTGCAACCGCAAGCGAAGCCGCAACCGAGACCGCATTTTCGAAGGAATCTCGGTCACTCCACTGCCCAAGACGGGTATCCAAAATGATCAGGTGGTGAGAACGACGCGTTTCCTCGAATTGGCGAACAACCAAGCGGCCCGTGTGTGCACTCATCGGCCAGTGCACATTACGGCGGTCATCACCCGGAACGTAATCGCGCAAGGCATGGAAAGACACATCCGACGAGGATAGTTTCGCGGTTGTCACGCCTTCGACGTCCGCGTGGATACCCGTGGCATCGAAAGGAATACGGATCGTCTTGGGGTGAACGTACAAAATCACAGGCTTAGACCAGGTGCCGATACGACGAATTAAGCCCAAGGGATCGGCTCGAAGCGCGCGAGCGGGACCGACGGTGACAACGCCACGGCGGTGAGTAACGACCGAGAAAACCTCACTCCATACCTCACGACCTCCCAAAGGCGGAACCAAGAACTGCAAGGCCGAGGACGCAATAGGAAGCTCGATCAGACCGCTGCGCGCACGGCGATCCGAGGTGTTTTCTGCGGTAATTTCGCCGACGGCCGTCTGCCCGGCAACAATGCGCTGACGCGGAAGACGAATCGAAACCTTGTGAGGGGAAGGAACAATCACCCAGATGATGGCAATAAGGAGAGCACCCGCACCTGCGCAGGCGATGAAGAATGCTTCGACCCAACCCCACAGGTATGAGACGAGTGCAGCAAGGAGTACCGAGGCACCAACAGCCCAACCGACAGAAGTCACCGAACGCGCGCCGTGGCGCAAGTACTTCATGCCCGGAGCCGAGGCAACAGAGTGCGCAAAACGAGCAATACCCTGGCGGAGCCCGCTCAGAGATTCACGCAGATTTGCGCGCGCCGAGGCAAAGGATGAGCGCTTCTCAGCACGCTTACCAGAAGAGTGCCTAGCCACGATCACCCACCTTTACTCGATACTGCAACGATGCGCGCATTGTCAGGCGCTCACCGCCGGGGCGGGAACCGAAGACAGTGCGCGAGCAATCACGCCCTGCGCGGTCGCTCCCGAGAAGGCTGCATCCGGGTCGACAACAATGCGGTGCGCCCACACAGGTGCAGCGAGCGCCTTGATGTCATCGGGGAGGACGAAGTGGCGGCCCTGAGCGGCAGCCCACACGCGCGCGCACCGGACCATGCCGATGGCGCCACGGGTCGACACACCCAAGGTTGCGCTGTCGTCTTCGCGCGTGGCCTCGGCAAGGGCAGCAACGTACTCGAGCACGGCGCGCTCGGTGTAGGTCTGTGCGGCCAAATCCGCCAAGCGCACAACCTGCCCACTATCCAACAGGGGCTTAAGGCGCTTGGAGCGGTCCGGGGCCGCCGAACCGTCGAGGATTTCCGCCATCGCTGCACGCGAGGGGTATCCAACCGAGGCCTTCATCAAGAAACGGTCAAGCTGAGCTTCGGGGAGCGGGTACGTTCCCGCCTGCTCCACAGGGTTCTGCGTTGCGATCACCATGAAGGGGCGAGGCGCAGCGTGAGTCACGCCATCGACCGTGACCTGCGCTTCTTCCATGACTTCCAGGAGAGCGGACTGAGTCTTGGGCGAGGCACGGTTGATTTCGTCAGCCAAGACGATGGAAGCGAAAATCGGGCCCGAGCGGAAATGCCACTCGTTGTTCTTCTGGTCGTAGACATTCACGCCGGTGATGTCACTGGGGAGCATGTCGGGCGTGAACTGAATACGCGAATGAGTACCCGCAATGGTCGCAGCAATCGCGCGAGCAAGAGCGGTCTTTCCTGTACCCGGCGCATCTTCCAGAAGGAGGTGTCCCCCGGCGAACATGGTTGTCAGTGCCAGGCGGATCACTGGTTCTTTATCCAGAAGCGCCTGGGAAATACCGCCGACGAGGCCAGCGAAGGTTTCTGCGAAACGCTGGGCATCTTGCGTGCTAAGCGCCATGGGAGGGACTCCATTCATCTTTCAGTGTCGAGTGATGTGCATATTGATTGTGGGTGGCGGGACTCGGTGCCCCGCGCGGGGCGGAGAGAGGTGGCGTCACGGCTACCTCGCAACTGCGCATGTGACTCGGCTGAGCAAAATCGGAAGATTACCCGAATTTGCCTTACTGAGTCGAACGCCCGTTTCGAAGGTGGAATTTGGTCCTCCTCGAGGAGTGAAGGTCGCGTAGCTCTGCGAGAAGTCATCCCACATCGAGCATCGCAGTGGCACCGCGTCACTTGCCCATGTCGAGGGCAACGTAATGCTGACCATCTGGCATTCCGCTAGCTCTGCCCCACGAGCATTCGCGGCGGTGCATTGAGATGTCGAACCGCTGAATGTACCGGGAATGTTAATCTTTGCGGTCTCAATGTTGGTTCCCGAGAGACGACCCCAAGTCGTTCCCAAAGAGTTTTGAGAACCGACAGAAACCTCGAGGACCTGCCCACCACTTGGGTTCAAAGTTGCGCTTCCCTGCAGGACCTTGCCCTGCGAAGGACTGGCAGGGCCAGACGAGTCCTTGTACCAGAGGATGACTTCATCTGGGGCAAGGTAGCCAGCAGGCGGGGTTGCATCCCAGCTAACGACGACTGAGGTACCGTTCAGAACCATGCTGTACGTGGGAGGTGCAGGCTTCGAGTTCGCCTTCACCGTGACGGGAACAGCGTTACCCGGCACATCCTGGCCGTTCACATTTCCGACCTGTCGGATGAAAATCTGAATGTCGCCATCAGCTCCGACGTTGATGGTTTCGCCGCTGGTCACGGAATTCCACTGTCCATTTCCGCCAGAGCTTCGCGACCACTCCAAGTGCAGGTTGCGGTTATTGAAGCCCTGACCGGGTGCGACAGCGAGGCCGTTCACCTTGGTCATTCCGTGCTCGCCCGTTGCGGTTGAAGAGAAGGACGACACATTCGGATTCAGAGGCGAGGTGTAGACCTGGAAGGCAACCTCAGATGAATCCGAGCTTTGATCGCGCCAGTTGTAGGCGCGGATCTTCACATGGTAGTTCTCACCGGTGGCGAGTTCCGCCGTGTACTCGTTCTTATCTCCGCCAACTTCACCAACGGAGCGACCGTTCACCTCGATGGTGTAACGCGTGATTTCCGCACCATTCGCGTTGGGGGTCGGCCACGTGAAGCGGACGCGTCCGCGGTCACCTGAACCACCAAGGTTCTCGACGCGAATACCGTCGGTGCGCTCAGGCGGTCCGAAGGGAACGACCTTCTGCGAGTTCTGTGACGTCGGCGAAGGCTCTTCTGCACCGTTACGCGCCGAGATCGCAACCGAGTAGGTCTGACCGTTGCGCAGACCATCGACTCGGTATTCGGTCACGTTTCCGGGGACCTCAATCTGGCGTGCGCCACCGTTCTCGTAGACGTAAAGCGTGTAGCTCTTGATTGCCGATCCCTGGTTCGTCGGGGGCCTCCAGCGCACGATAATTGCACCGTTTTCAGGCTCGACGGTCGGAGGAAGCGGCGCCTCAGGACGCATATCAATGAGAACTTCAGCCGAGGCCGCCGAGGGATCGGAGGTACCAACCGCGTTGTGTGCGACAACCGTGAAGGAGTGGCGAACACCGTTCTCGAGGCCGCTTAACTGGCACGAGCCAGACTCGCAGGAATAGCTGCGGCCAGTTGCACGGTCCGTCGCCGTGAATCCTGTAATGGTCGCACCGTTATCTGCTCCCGCCTGGAAGGTGACCAGAGCAGAACCGGGGCCGGTCGCCGTGACCGAGACATTCGTCGGAGCATCGGGACGGTCACGGACAACGAGGCGTACCTTGCCTTCAACGATACGATCCGGGTCACCGGTTGCATCCATCAAACGGTACCTGACCGTCATCTGCCCGCGGAATCCAACGGCGGGAGTGATATTCAGGTTCGTGCCCTGAGGATCGACGGTCCCTTCACCAATTTGGATTGAGGCACCGACAACGCGAATGGGCGTTCCCGGGAAGGGGTTGATCGTGTAGCGAGTCAGATCGACGACTTCGAGTCCGCCTGATCGCGCTGTCTCCAAGAGCGCGTCGGAAACCTGAATGAGGGGGCGGGTCGATGCGACAACCGTAATGGGCAGCTGGCCGCTGACCGCGCCAGCACCATCATCAACGCTGACGGTCACCATGCCAACCGGTCCCTTGGCGCGATCAACATCGGCGCGCACCAGCAAGGTGTGTCCGTCAAGGCTAATTGCCACGCCTTCAGGGAGGTTCGAAATCTCGTACTTGAAGCCAGCGGGATCCGCGCCTTCCGGGTCACGCACCATCTGTGCAAGATCGACTGCGGTAGCTTCTTCACCTGCAGCGACCCGAACTCCGGTCGGAACGAAAGAGACAGGCTGGTTTTGAGTCGCCTCGACCTTCAAGGGAAGAGTGAGCGTTGAGGTCAACGCCGAGTCGTCCCCTGCCGCTCCATCGGAAACTTCGAAGGAGAAGGAGGACTTACCAGACCACTCGGAATTCACGTGGAAGTGAACGTGGCGGTCATCGCTGAGCGTCATTCCCTCATCGATGCCAGCGGAGGGACGCAGTGTTGCGGCGTTCGTAATGCGTGGGCTGCGACCATCACGAACAATGACATAGTCGGCGATATCCAAGGAGACATCCTCGCCGGCTCGTACCTTGACGGGAACCTTGGTGGTGTCAATAGCCGGGTGATTGCGTTCCAGTCCAGGGACGGACACAACCGCCGAGGAACTTAAACCATCCGCGTCAGTGATCGTGTAGACGATCAGCATGCGCTCTTCCTTCGGAGTAATCACCAGGTCAGAGCCGGAAACCTCGACACCTTCGGCCTTCGTCGTGACGCGCAGGTTGTTGACATCGCCATCGGGGTCCTCGTCGTTGGCCAAAACCGAGACCTTTACAGTTCCACCCTTGGCGGGAAGCTGCGAGGCCGAAACAACGTCATCGCGCGCGATCGGCGGTTGAAGTTGGGCATCACTTGCGACGTTAATGGTCAATGTGCCACGTGAAACACCGCCGCGATTATCCGTGACCTGGTAGGACACCAAGTAGGAGCCGTCCGCGGCAGGAGTCGTCAGGAAGATAGAGTTACCGTGAATTTCGGGCTTGAGTTCTTCCGTCGTGGTCTGCAAAGAACCCGGAACAAGCGAAATCGTATCGCCATCGGGATCGATGTCATTGGTAAGGACAGCGACGCCGAGCTGCCTATTAGGACGGGTAAGAACCGTGTCCGGTACTGCCGTTGGGGGCTGATTCAAGGTAGCCGGAGGCGCGATACCAACGCGGACTCGCGCCGATGCCTGCTTGCCCTGACGGTCTTCAACGATGTAGGTGAAGACATCTGTCCCCGTGGTATTCGGGGCAGGAGTGTATTCCAGCCAATCGACGCCAAGCTCAACGGTGCCCTTAGTCGGGGATTGCTCGATGCCAACAAGAGTCACCGAGTCACCGTCGGGATCGATACCGTTCAAAGGCACGGAAATTCGCGTTGTTTCACCGCTGACTGCCCAAGCAGTCAATGCCTTCGGCTGAGGCTGAGCATTCGTTCCGTTCTTCTCCAGAACCTCGAAAGTAACCGTTGAGGTTGCCATGTTTCCGGCGCTATCGCGAACCGTGTAGGCCACGTGCATGACACCGGGTGTATCGCCGGCCTCGAGGCGGACAAGGTTACCGGTCACGAAAGGCGTACCCACGGCCTCGTTCGGGGTGTACTGAAGACTCGGGTCAACCTTCAGAGTCAATCCTGAAGGAGAACGGTCATTGGCAAGCACCGGAACCGAGGCGATATCTCCGACGCGCACACGAGTGCGGTCAGGCTGGAGCTCGGGCGGGAGTTTCGTATCCTCAGCAGTCGTAGGAACAACGGTCACACGTGCACGGGCCGTATTCGTTCCGTTGGAGACCACATAGTCAAAGGAAACTGACGAATCCAAACCCGCCGGCGCAGTAATGCGCAAGAGGTGTCGGTCAACCAGGGTAACTTCCAGTCCGAGGCCGTCAGGAACCTCAACCTGCTGAACGACCAACACGCCACCGGCAGGGTCGGAATCATTGTTCAGCGGGGCAACAAGGGCAGAACCGCCCGCTGGAAGAACTGCCAAGTCGTCTTCGGCGACAGGAACTGCCTGTTCATCAACTTGGACAACATCAACTCGGACCACGCCCAAAGCGGTCGCCGGGCCATCACTCACCGTGTAGGTGAACTGATAAGAACCCGGGGCCTGCGCAACAAAGTTGACGGTTCCCAGCTCAAGATCCGGGGTGATCTGGCTACCGGCAGGAGCAACCGAAAGAGCAACCAACGAGAGGTTGTCACCGTTGGGATCGGTGTCATTTGCCAAGGGAGAAATCGTCGTGATTTCGCCAGCACGCGCGACATAGAAGTCCGCGTTGGCGACCGGGGGAAGGTTACCGGGATTTTGCACATTGACGGTCAAGGTCCCCGAAGTCGTCGCACGTCCGTCAGAAACTTCCAAGGCGATCGTGTGAACTCCGACGCTGGCGCCCAGGTCACGAATCTGCAGGGTTCCTTCTTCACGGAACTGCAGCTCGATTCCTTCAGGGGCACGCGCGTTGGACAAGAAGATCGGGTCGCCGTCCGGATCCTGCCAATCCGTCAAAACGTTGTATTCAATCTGCGCGCGGTGTCCCAGGGCAATACCGGGATCGCGCAGCTGCTTGGGACCAGAATTCATATCCCACGGGTGAACGGTCACCGTCACCTTCGCGGTAGCGACTGCCTGACCGTCGGAGGCCTCGTAGGTGAAGGAGGTACTTCCTGTTTGAGTATCACTAATATCCGTAATCTGCAGCGCTCGGCCGCCGCGTGTGCGCGTGACCTTACCAAACTGGGGATCGGTCACTGGACGAGCAGTCAGAACATCGCCATCTGCGTCTGAATCGTTGTTCAGAACAGGAAGAGTAGTTGTGCGTCCCGGGCGAATACCAAACTCATCATCGACTGCATCGGGCGGAGTGTTGTGATCTTGCCTTTGAGGATCAGCAATCTGGTCGGTGATCTGAGGAGAATCTTCTTCCTTCTCCTTCTTATCAAGATTCGGGTCCTGCTTATCCCAATCATCCATCAAGACCATGTTGTGCTCGGGCAGCCATACGGATCCCGAGGTGGTGTCATTCAGGACGATTCGAGTGCGATTTGTTCTAAAGACGATCGTCGTTGCCTTCTTCAAGGAGTCGACGATCATCTGACTATTCAGGCTAGGATCCGTGCAGTTGCGGACATATGCGCCTGATTTTGCCCACGCCCCATACGCGCATCCCTTATGGAAGACGGGGCGTGCGGGAGTTCCTGAAGACCCGTCACTTGATGCCGGGATCTTCGTGACCGCACCGCCCTTGAGGGGAACCGAAATCAGTTCACGATCCGTTGCAAGAAGGACCGAAGAGGAATCCGGGCCAACATCCTGGAGGGTGACAGAAGCGCTAATCCCATCATCTGCAAGATTGCGCAGGGAGCCATCGGGAAGAACCAGAACCCTGTTGCGAGTATCCAAGGCGACCGGCTGCTCGCCAACAGCGGTTATCACCAATTCGGCATTAGCCGACAGCCCCTTGATATCGGTGGACTTGAGACGGTCAAGCTGCCCCTCGCGAGTCACACTGATTCGTCGTCCAGCACGCGGAGAGATCGCAAAAAGAGTGCCTTTTTGGGAAACAGTCGCAACGCCTTGATCCATATCAGTGGCAACTGCGCCTTCATCTGTGTAGGCGGTTGATGAAGGGCTAGATACCTGGGAAAGCCAGACCTGTCCCCCCGAGGCATCCATGACTGCCAAGCGCGAGCCGCCCTGAACAACGCGCGCGTTTTCGGGCAGAGACGTTGCAGCACCCAGTGACACCTGGGCAACATCAACCGGGGCAACCGAGTGAGCGGTCTTATCGGTAAAAGTCACATCGTTTCCGGACTGCCCGATATCAAATTCCGTGGTATTTGCTCGGAAAGCACCATCGAGAATTCGGGAATCATAGTTCAGGTGGCCAACGAGTTTCTTCGAAGAATTCGTCACCCAAATGCCGCCGTCATCGACGTCGACTTCAGCGGTCGTCACACCCTGGTGAAGAATGGCAAGAGTCGAAACAGTGACAGTGAAAGCCGCAACCAACGCAGCCGGAATCCGGCGTCGGTTCATGCGCTTGCGCTGAACACTTTTCTTCTGCTTCATTTACTTCTCACCACTCTTGGACAGGATAGAGGTGTCGATTCTTAAAGTTGACCTCTTTTAGTGTCCCACGCACTGCCCTCATTTGAGGAACTGAAGTCCAACTTCACACAGGCTCCTTCGAGCTTTTTCCCGGAATCTCGCGGAAAATTTCGAAGAAATTACATTCATGTACGTATTGAGCGCTGTGGACAAGTGACGCATAAGCCGGGCGGGGGCCTGCGCAACAATTCTCGCAGACCCCCGCCCGCCTCGTACAACAAGTTACGGCGAACTCAAGGGGGACTACCCAAGGACGTCCACCGCTTACGGCCTCACTGACCGTTGAAGGTGAACTCTCGTTCCTCTCCTTCTCCCTTCACGCCGACAGTGACAACCTGCCCCGGAAGGATATCCCCGAAGAGAATGCGCTCGGAAAGCGCGTCCTCGATATCGCGCTGAATCGCGCGACGCAGCGGACGAGCACCCAGAACCGGATCGAAACCGCGGTCGGCAAGCAACTCGCGCGCCTCGTCGGTGATCTGGAGCTTCATATCCTGAGCCTCCATACGCTTGGCAAGGTTGGCGATCATCAGATCCACGATCTGCTTGATCTGTTCCTTGTCGAGCGGCGGGAAGACCACGACCTCGTCCACGCGGTTGAGGAACTCGGGACGGAAGTGCTGCTTGAGCTCTTCGTTGACCTTGGCCTTCATTCGCGAGTAATCGTGAGTGATGTTCTCGGTGGACTGGAAGCCCGTGAGCACGCCCTTGTTGATGTCTCGCGTTCCAAGGTTCGTGGTCATGATGATCACCGTGTTCTTGAAGTCAACCTTGCGGCCCTGCGAATCGGTCAGGCGACCTTCTTCCAGAATCTGCAACAGGGAGTTGAAGATATCCGGGTGAGCCTTCTCGACCTCATCAAAGAGGACAACAGAGAAGGGACGACGACGGACCTTTTCGGTGAGCTCGCCACCCTCGTCGTAGCCAACGTAGCCGGGAGGAGCACCGAAGAGACGCGAAGACGTGTGCTTCTCAGAGAACTCGGACATATCGAGCTGGATCAGCGCATCCTCATCACCGAAGAGGAATTCGGCTAGGGCCTTCGCAAGCTCCGTCTTACCCACACCGGTCGGGCCGGCGAAGATGAACGAGCCACCGGGACGCTTCGGGTCCTTCAGGCCGCTTCGAGTACGACGAATCGACTGAGCCAGAGCCTTAACCGCGGCATCCTGACCGATGACGCGCTTGTGCAGCTCGTCTTCCATCTTGAGCAGCTTCGCGGACTCGGTCTGAGTGAGCTTGAAGACCGGGATACCGGTCGACATAGCCAGAACCTCAGCGATATCGTCCTCGCCGACCTCGGCGATTGAGTCGCGCGAGCCATCGCGCCAGCTGGATTCCTTCTGCTTGCGTTCTTCGGCCAGCTTCTGCTCTTCATCTCGAAGAGCAGCGGCCTTCTCGAAGTCCTGATCGTCGATCGCGGACTCCTTGTTGCGCTTCACTTCGGCGATCTTCTCGTCCAACTCACGCAACTCCGGCGGTGCGGTCATGCGGGAAATACGCAGGCGGGCACCGGCCTCGTCCATCAGGTCAATGGCCTTATCGGGCAGGAAACGATCCGAGACGTAGCGGTCGGCCAGCTCGGCGGCGGCCTGGATCGCAGCGTCGGTGATGATGACGCGGTGGTGGGCCTCGTAGCGATCACGCAGGCCCTTGAGGATGCCCACGGTCTCTTCGACGCTGGGCTCGTCAACCTTCACCGGCTGGAAACGGCGCTCAAGAGCCGCATCCTTTTCGATGTACTTGCGGTATTCGTCGTTGGTAGTTGCGCCGATCGTCTGAAGTTCGCCGCGTGCAAGCATGGGCTTGAGCATCTGCGAGGCGTCGATGGAGCCTTCCGCTGCGCCCGCTCCAACCAGGGTGTGGATCTCGTCGATGAAGAGGATGATGTCGCCGCGAGTGCGGATCTCCTTGAGGATCTTCTTGAGGCGTTCTTCGAAATCACCACGGTAGCGTGAACCGGCGACCAGCGCGCCCATATCAAGGCTGTAGATCTGCTTGTCCTTGATGGTTTCGGGCACGTCGCCGGCAACGATTGCCTGGGCGAGGCCTTCGACAACTGCGGTCTTACCGACGCCCGGCTCGCCGACCAGAACGGGGTTGTTCTTCGTGCGGCGCGAGAGGATCTGCATGACGCGCTGCATTTCAGTGCGGCGGCCAATCACCGGGTCGAGCTTGTTTTCGCGGGCAGCCTGGGTGAGGTTGCGACCGAATTGCTCGAGGATCGCGGAGTTTGTTTGGCCGCTTCCGCTTGAGGAAGCGCCAACGCCGACGCTTTCGCGGCCGTCGTCGCCATTGCGCTGGTAGCCAGAGAGGAGCTCGATCACGGTCTGGCGGACCTTGCTAAGGTCTGCGCCGAGCTTAATGAGGACCTGCGAGGCAACACCTTCGCCTTCCTTGAGCAGGCCGAGGAGAAGATGCTCGGTGCCGATGTAGTTGTGGCCAAGCTGCAGCGCCTCACGCAGGCTCAGCTCGAAGACGCGCTTGGCGCGAGGGGTGAAGGGGATGTGGCCCTCGACGGGCTTTTCGCCTTCGCCGATGATGTCGATGACAGCTGTGCGAACGGCATCTTTGTTGATGTCGAGGCTTTCGAGCGCCTTGGCTGCCACGCCTTCACCTTCGGTGATTAGACCGAGCAGCAGGTGCTCTGTCCCGATGTAATTGTGATTGAGGCTGCGCGCTTCGTCCTGCGCGAGGACCACGACCCGTCGGGCCCGGTCCGTAAAGCGTTCAAACATCGTTTCTCCCTCTTGTTCAGATCGCAGCGAGGCGCAGGCGACCTGGTTTTCACTGACTCCCACACTACGGGGAACTCAAGCCGCGCGCGCGTTTGTTCACCGAGGGCAGATGGGTTTTACGGAGCTTCGGACAGTATTGCGTGCCCGATCCCGTGTCCGCCTTCGGACAAAGTGCGTCAGAGTGCGCGAGGAAAGAACATGACCTGGACTAAACACCTTCGTTATGACGCACTTTGTCCGGGGGCGACCTAATAGAGAGCCTGGCTGGGATAGGAGGAACGGGGCAGGGGGCGGGAAAGGGGAGAGGAGGCCCGCAAAGGAAGGGGTGCCAGACAAGCGAAAGCGACGGTGCGGCGGTGACGGTGCGATGCAGGGAATATCAGTGCGACAGACAAAGACCGGAGCTTTCACCAGCTCCGGCCCCGCCCTACGACTTTTGTCTAGACCTCAATGACCAAGGTGTAGGGCCCGTCATTGACCAGATCCACCGACATCATGGCGCCAAAACGCCCCGTTTCAACATGGATTCCGCGCGCACGCAGCTCATCGACAACAGAATCAACCAAAGGCTCTGCCACAGGTCCAGGTGCAGCCTTTGACCATGATGGGCGGCGCCCCTTGCGCACATCGCCATAGAGAGTGAATTGAGAAACGATCAGTACGGATGCCCCGCTGTCCTGAATCGAGGTCTCATCCTCAAAGATGCGCAGTTCGGCGATCTTGCGGGCCAAGGTCTTCGCATTCTCGACCGTGTCATCATGAGTCACTCCAACAAGGACAACGGCTCCCGGACCGTCGAATGCTCCAATAACCTGACCATCGACCGACACTGATGCGCGAGTAACGCGCTGCAAAATTCCACGCATGGGAGTGCTCCTTGGCTCCTAAGTTCATCATCCGCTTGTAGCTGTGCCAACCCATAGTTACCAGCGAGGCAATCATCCGGGCAACAGTGAGCCCTTACCGGCTACCTATTGACTTCCCTCCAAGCGCCGGAATATCCGGACGGCGCAATTCGGGATTATGCAGTCCAGCCCCCGGACGTTCCTTCGGCGATACCGAGGATTTCCCGTCGACCGGTACGATCAGCTCTTGCGCAGCTGCAATTCCATCCAAATCCAGCACGACCTGGGGCGGAAGTGCGCGCGAAACCAGTGCCAGCGCAATCGGCCCCATATCTGCGTGCCTTGCAACCGAGGTCACCATTCCCACGCGACGACCGTTGAGCTCAATGAATTGTCCCCGCTGGGGGATATCGCCCCTGGATCCGTCCAATTGGAGGAAAACCAATCGGCGTGCAGGCCTCCCCAGATTCAAGATTCGCGCGACGGCTTCTTGCCCTCGGTAGCAGCCCTTATTCGTGTGCACTGCGGTTCGCAGCCAGTCCAATTCCGCGGGCATGGAGCGTCCGTCGGTCTCGTATCCCAGACGAGGCCGCCACGCTGCGATGCGCACCGCTTCCCACGCGGTCATTCCCGCTGCGCGGCGCTTGGGCTGGTCATTGCTCCACGCCTGCCAGAACTCGCGTGCATTCTCCTTGGGAATCAGGTGAATATGGAAGGAGACGTTCTTTCCCGGGTGCGAGCCGCGGAAGTACTCCGCTCCCCCATCGACCACTCCCGGCCACGGGTCATTCCAGGTCATCGCGACCTGTTCATAGTCAGAAACACCACTATTTCCAACGCTTCCAATAATCCACCAGCGCTCGGAAAGAGTGACCTCAACGCGGAGCGCAAAACGCATGGAGTTCAACCAATCCGCAAGGCCCTGTGCGCTACTGCGTTCCGTCACGAGGTAGAGGTTTTCCCCGTCGTCGATCGCACCGGCCGCGTATTCAATGTGTCCCTGAGGGTCGAGGATCAAGAGCTCCCGCGATTCCCCGGGTTCGATTCCGGTGAGGACTTGACTGGAAATCGAGGTGAGCCACGTCAAGCGGTCTGGTCCACGAACCTCGACGATGGCAAGATTGGGACGATCAACCAGCGCGCGGCCACCTTCTAAAGCCCACTGTTCTCCGGAAGGATCCCCGTAGTGCGCGATAGCGCGATAGTGGGCGGCCCCAGTCTCCTGTGCAGTGTTTTCCTCACCACCAGGCACCTCCTCGGAGTTCCCTTCCCTTGCCTGATCAGCGTCAAGATCATCGAGCACAACAGCGCCGGGAAGTTCCGCCAGCGGAGACACCCACTGCGCGTCGCTGGCCCTTCCGCCATCACCGAGGCCGTCTCCCCCGGCATCCAAAGAGAAACCTTCTCCGACCAGCGTCACTTACTCTTCACCAGCCTCTTCATTGACGCGCATGAGACGTCCCGACAATTCAACCTGGTCTTCTTCAGCGTCAAGCTGCTTCTCATTCGCCCACAGCATTTCGCCGGCAACCAGGCCGTACATTCGTGAAAAACGTTGGTAGAGAGTCACCGCGGGATCGCAAATCAGGGCATCTGTTTCCATCTGAACGCGTGGCCCCATGGAACGCCCCACCCAGCGAGCGCAATAACCGTCACTTTGCGCACCCTGTGCGACCATTTCACGGGTCTCAAACTGGCCGGGTTCAGGCAGTACTCCAGATCCGGGAAGCAGAGAAACATAGAGCGTCTCTTCGCGCATCAGATCGCCAATTTCGAGGGCCGCTACGCCCGTGGCGGCATCCCAGATGGGATCGATCGACTCACGCGCGCTCGCAGAGTAAATCCTTGTTACGAGCTTCATCTGAACGCCACTGATCAGGCCCTCAACCTCTTCATAGATCGGCTGATCTTCGCCTTCATCAACGCTGAGCATCCCCCAGCCTTTCCATTGGCCGAGCATCCAAGCCAAGGGAGCGATTTCAGTGGGCAGATTTTCTGGAATGACCATCATGCATCCAGCCTAAGCGGCCCCACCTTCATCTGCGAACCGAAATTGGTCACCAAGCCTCATCCCCGCACGCTCCCCACATCAACCGGGTCTCAAGGCTGCGGCTCTCCCTAAGCTTTATGCAAAGCGGGGGCCCAAACGAACCGTCTCACACAGGGATGACGTGGCCCAGCCCTCCCTAAGACTCCCGCACCGGGCGCTAGTCGCCCAGCCGCGGCCTCGGAAATCGGCTAAATCCCGCCGATCCGGAACATGATGTACACGGGCAAGGCGGCGAGCAGGAACTTCGCGCTCCCACGCGCAATGGCACCCATCGTCGGCCGCGCCCACTCGGTGTCCCCCATGAAACCATCCAAAACGATGACAACCAGGGCAACCGCGATTCCCGTAAACACTCCCAAAATCACGACAGCCGTCGTCAGCCCCGAATAGGCCGCCAGGCCGGGCAGAACAATCGGACTCAGGTCCGCGCTTTGGCCGAGCTTCCAAACGGCGACGGAGGCAAGAACGCCCGACAGGAGCGCCGCACCAAGCGCGCCAAAAGATTGTGAACGGAAACTCGCGCCAATCTGATCGCCCCACACCGTGCACGAGACAATCACGCAAGCGATCGGAACCGCGATCCTCCACCCCTGTGAGGAGGCAAGGGTCACCCATGAAGACGCGGAAACAACCAGGAGCAGCGCGGTCATCGAACTCATCAGCGAAGAAGTCGTCGAGCGCGCCGCCCACACGACCCGCCCGCTCTTCGAATAATCACGCGGAGTTGAAGCCGTAAAAACCTCGACAATCACAAGACCAACCGTTCCCAAACCCATGACGGCGGTGGCCGCCATAAGGTCGGCGGTGAAAGTTACGACACCCGCGGAAACACAACCTGCAAGGCCGACTGCGACCTGGGCTGGGACCGTGACCTTCGTGTTCGTCAGCGATGGCCAGCCCGCCGCCAGCAGGCACGAGGCCAAGGCGACGACAACCGCGCACGCCCAAGATTCCCATGGCGAGAACCAGAGGGCACAGGTCGCCACAGAGAGAAGGAGAACCGTGAGCGCGGATGTGTGGAGGCCGCGACGAAGCTCGGGTTTAATCGACCGATGTTCGCGTGCGTGCGTGCTCGAGTGGCGACCTTCGGCTGCAAGCGCGAGTTCTCCCGCTCGAATACCGTGGCGAACACGAATAATGCCTGTGCTCAGTGTCACGGGTTCAATCGTGTCGTCATACTCGAGAACACTACGCGAAACCTGGGTAGGGCTTTCTTGCGAGGGTTCTTCCACCGCGCGTTGAGCAGCGAGTTCACGCTGACGTTCGCGGCGCGAGGGAAGTTTCGGAAGGGATGGCTCGAGGTGCTCCATTCCTCTATGGTCCCACATGGATGCCCCCTGGGTCTTAATCCCAGCGCGGAGCCCCATCATGCGCATGGCACGCTCGTGTTCTATGCTCTTGCATGCGTACCGAGTTGTTAAGCCCCGGGCTCCAACTTCTGCCGCTACGAGCGGCCTTCGCGCCGACAGGCGCTTTCGGCTCGGTGCGCGCTTTTTTATGCGCAAATGGCGCCCACATGCACCAACGCCGCGCTCCCTTCAACAGGGAAACGCGGCGCCGGCCTAAAAAATCACGTGGCGTCGGAGGATTACTCCCCCAGCAGCGGGAAACGAATGACCGTTGCCTCGCGACCGGGACCAACACCGATCGACGAAATCCTGCAGTTCACAAGCTCTTCGAGGCGAAGGATGTACTTCTGCGCGGCCTCGGGGAACTCATCAAAGCTTCGGCAGCCGGTGATGTCCTCACTCCAGCCCTCGAGCATCTCGTAGACGGGGGTGGCGCGGGCGAAATCGACCTGATCCGGGGGCATTTCGTCAACGACAACACCATCAAGCTCGTAGCCGACGCAGACGGGAATTTCCTTGTAACCGGTGAGAACGTCGAGCTTGGTCAGGCACAGGTCGGTCAATCCGTTGACGCGCGTCGCATAGCGAACAACAACGGCATCGAACCAACCGGTACGACGCGGACGCCCAGTGGTGACGCCAAATTCTCCGCCGCGCGTGCGCAGATCCTCGCCGACCTCGTCGGTGAGCTCAGTCGGGAAGGGGCCCTCTCCCACGCGAGTCGTGTAGGCCTTTGCAACACCGACGACGCAATTGATTCGAGTCGGGCCAACGCCCGCGCCCGCGAGTGCGCCACCAGCCGTCGGGTTCGATGAGGTCACGAAGGGATAGGTTCCGTGATCGATATCGAGCATGGTCGCCTGACCGCCCTCAAAAAGAACGGTATCGCCGCGGTCAAGCGCATCATTCACGACCAGGGATACATCGCACATCATCGGCTCAATACGATCGGCGAAGGACAGGAGGTGGTCGCTCACCTCGGCGGGGTCCAGGGTAGGTAGGCCCACGGCCTCGAAAATCGTGTTCTTGGGGGCAAGCGCGGCCTCAACCTTGGCGCGCAGCGTCTCGGGATGGAAGAGATCCTGGATGCGCAGGCCGATGCGGTTCATCTTGTCCGCATAGGTCGGGCCAATGCCGCGTCCGGTCGTTCCGATCTGGTTATTGCCGCGGGCGCGCTCATTGGCCTGGTCCATGAGGCGGTTGTAGGCGGGGATGATGTGCGCGTTTGCCGAGATCAGGAGGCGCGAGCAGTCCACGCCTCGCGCTGTGATGGTCTCGATTTCGTCGAAAAGAACGTCGAGGTCAACGACGACGCCGTTACCGATGATCGGGGTGACGCCTTCGGAGAGGATGCCTGCGGGCAGAAGGTGGAGGGCGTACTTTTCGCCATCGATGACGACCGTGTGTCCCGCGTTGTTGCCGCCGTTGAATTTGACGACGTAGTCAGTGTGTTGTCCCAGCTGGTCGGTAGCTTTTCCCTTGCCTTCGTCGCCCCATTGGGCGCCGAGAACGATGACGGCGGGCATGTTTTCTCCGTTATTTAATGCGTTGAGCGGGTATATGAAGTGATCGCGTCAGCGAAGGCGCAACAGGGCATAGTTTAGCCGAGGATTGCCGAGGCCGGGTTGAGTGAAGTTTGTTGTCGCCAAGCAGGTGCTACTGTCCTTTGCGTCGCCGCGTTGTGGATCGTGAGCAGTCGGGAGGCAGTATTCCGTATGTCCGCTGACTCCACTATAAAAAGGCCTGCGCGCGGGCAGGACACCCACGCGCAGGCACAAGATCAGTGATCGATGTTTCACCTGGCTCCGACGATGACAATAGCAAGCCACGCCGTTGCGGAAGAGAGCGCTGCGAAGAGCTCGATAGCAACCGACCATCCGAACGCTTTGAAGACTTGGAGCGTCGAGGCCGTTGCTGTCTGCTTATCCGTGGCACGAAGGTACTCAGCAATGTAGGTCGCCGCGGCCATTCCGATGAGCAATCCGAAGGGGAATGCGGCAACAAGTCCCGTCAGCGCAGAGAGGAACCATCCCACGAGGCCACCGAAACCACCCCAGACCAGTGTTGATTTGGGGATTCCTGCGTTGGCGATCTGTCGCGCGGGAATCACATATTTGAGAATCGCAGCAATTCCCAGAAGAACCGCAGCGATCGCGAAAACGGTCCAGGCAATTCCCGTTCCCGTCATCCACGCCCACACAAAGATTGCTCCACCAATGAAAGGTGAAGATGGCCAAACTTGAACAACGGCACCGATGATGCCGACAAGAATGACCAAACCGATGATGATTAGACCAATTGAACTCATGGGCGGATTCTAGCATTTTGAATCTGAAAGTTTTCAGTACGTGATTGTGATGCAACCCAGTCACGATTTGGGCCTTGTCTCGCTTTGATTTGCGCCCACACTAAAAGACACAATAAGGTGCCGAAGCACGTCCCTGAGCTAAGGAGTGAACGATGGGTTTCATTAAACGCCGAGATCCCAATGAGCATCCCGGTTTTCTTACAACATCGGTCGCCCGCTATTCAGCAATGTACCCGGTCAATGAATCGCCCGAGCACGCTGTGGGACGCTGTCTTGATTTTTGGAATCGCTTTGGTGCGCGCGGCGAAACTCCCGGCTATAGGGAGGAGCTTGCGATTCACGGATGGACGGGTACGGAGATCATCATCGGCTCGGACTTCAAAGAGTGGCTGTGGTCTGGAGTTACTGATGATTGGGTGAACTTCATGCCACGTTTGTTCCCACAAAAACTCAAGCGTTCGATGCTTGGGATGAACCGATTGGTGATTGCCGCCCGCCGCGCATCCGCAGAGGGCGAGTTCTTTACAGAGCTTTACTGCACCCCAAGCGACATCATCGCGCAAAATAGCTCGATCCTGAACGATGTTCTGTACGTGACACTGCACCAATTCGAAGAGGAATACCAAAGCACTGGACTCTTGCGTGGGGGCGCGACCTATTTCTATGCCGATGACCTGCCGAAAGACCATTTCTTAGAAACGCAAAACATCTACTGCATCCGCAGAGATGTCAAGCGCCGCCGCAAAGGCAAGATTTAAGGAAACACCCCCGACCTCAGGCCGGGGGCATTTTTCGCAATGAGCGCTACTCTCGCTACTTTTCTGCGCGAGCGCGCCGAAGCGAATCGACCTCGTACAGGGCAATTCCCGTGGCGACCGCTGCGTTGAGTGATTCCACCGCCGAGGCGATCGGGATCGACACGATCTGATCGCAGGTCTGACGAACCAGACGAGACAGGCCACTTCCTTCGGCGCCGGTGACGACGACCAGCGGGCCATCGGCAAGCTTGAGATCGCGCAGTTCAGTGTCGCCGCCGCCATCGAGGCCGACAACGAAGAAACCGGCCTTCTTGCAGTCTTCGAGTGCCCGCACAAGGTTTGTCGCACGCGCAACAGGCACGCGCGCCGCGGCTCCAGCTGAAACCTTCCATGCAGTGGTATTTACACCCGCACTGCGGCGCTCGGGGATAATCACCCCGTCCGCGCCAAAAGCACCGGAACTCCGCAAGACAGCGCCAAGGTTATGCGGGTCGGTAACCTGATCAAGGGCTACCAAGAGCGGGATATCCAGCTGCTGCAAAGACTCCGCAATAAGATCCTCAACGTCGCGGTATTCGTATCCGCGCACTTCAATGGCGACACCTTGGTGGACCGCACCGTCAGTTGCGACGTCTAGGTCGCGGCGCGTGACCTCGTAAACCGGCGCTCCCATTCCCGAGGCCAGGCGGACAACTTCCTCAACGCGATCGTCTTTAACGTTATCGAGGACGAAAACACGTTCGATCGGCACTCCCGCACGCGCGGCCTCGGCAACCGGATTGCGGCCGGCGATGAGTTCATGTCCCTCGGCGATCTTGATGGAGGATTTCGCGCGAGCGCGTGCGATGGCGGCTTCTTGAGCCTCCCGGGCTTCGCGGGCTTTCTTGCGTTTAAATGCTGGGTGGTAGGTGCGGTCCTCGGCCTTGGGGGTCGGTCCTTTACCTTCAAGGCGACGGCGCGAGTGACCGCCAGTGCCGACCTTTGGGCCCTTCTTCGAACCCGGTTTTCTTACGGCACCGCGACGTCCGTCATTTCCAGCCATCGTGTCTCCTTGTTTCGTCGTGAACTGACACAAGCATACGGTGTCGGGACACATCGGGGCGGCGAGGGCGCGCGTGGGCTAATTTACACTCCACGTGCTTCCCGCCGTCTTTGATGTGCGCGGACTATCCGATGCTCCAGGTTGCTCCCTCTTTCCCGTCGGCGACCTGGACTCCCGCTTCTGCGAGGCGATCACGAATCTGGTCAGCGGTTGCCCAGTCTTTGTCGGCGCGCGCCTGGGCACGCTGCTCGAGGAGAGCACCAACCAGCACGTCAAGCGCATGCTTTTGCGGGTCATCCCCGGTGGTTCCCGAGGCCGACGCACCCGCGCCTGCGTGTGCCCACTGCGGCGAGGCCGGGTCCAAACCGAGCACATCAAGCATGGAGCGAACCAGGATTTGCTGGCGTTTAATGGCCTGGTAATCACCATCTGCTAGGGCAATATTGCCCAGCTTGAGCTGTTCGTGGACTGCGGCAAGGGCGCCCGCAACATTGAGGTCGTCATTCATTGCCTGAGTGAAGGCCTCGGGGAGTTCTTCGGGACTCAAGAACAGTTCCTCCGGGCTTGCTTCACCGACGGCCTCGATCGCGCGAGCGACAAAAGTCGAGAACTTTTCCCATGCTGCGTTCGCATCCGGGAGGGTATCCGGCCCCCACTCGATGGCGCTGCGGTAGTGCACGGTCGAGAGAGCCCAACGCACTGCAGCTGCTGGGAAATCCTCCGTGAGGGTGTCGATCGAGAGCACATTTCCCAAGGACTTCGACATTTTTTCGCCCTTGGTGGTCACCCATGCGTTGTGGACCCACAGGCGCGCGAAATCCCAGCCAGCTCCGTGAGACTGGGCCTGCTCGTTTTCGTGGTGAGGGAAGCGCAGGTCGATTCCGCCGCCGTGAATATCGAAAGCCTCACCCAAGTAGCGGTACGACATTGCCGAGCATTCGAGGTGCCAACCCGGACGTCCCTTCCCCCAAGGGGAATCCCACGAGGCCGTGGCTGGTTCTTCGGGCTTTGCAGCCTTCCAAAGCGCGAAGTCGCGTGGGTCCTTCTTCCCAGCCTCGGTTGCCGAATCGATCTGCGATTCATCTTCCGTCGTTCGCATATCTTCCAGGCGCTGGTGAGTGAGGGAACCGTAGTCTTTCTGAGAACTCACACTGAAGTACACATTTCCCGCGCCATCGCTGTATGCGTGGCCGCGATCGACCAAGCGTTGGATCAGAGCAATCTGTTCTGGGACGTGCCCGGTCGCACGCGGTTCATAGGTGGGGTCAAGCACACCGAGCTTGTGATAAGCCTCAGTAAATTCGCGCTCATAGCGCTGTGCCCATGCCCACCAGGGCACGCCGGCTTCTGTTGACTTGCGAAGGATCTTGTCATCAATATCCGTGACATTACGGATGTAGGTCACCTCAAAACCACTGCGCTTGAGCCAGCGGATCAGTGAATCGAAAGCAACCGCCGAGCGCAAGTGGCCGACGTGAGGGGACCCCTGAACAGTCGCACCACACAGGTAGATTCCCACGTGTCCGGGAATCACCGGTTCCAGCGGCTGGAGACGAGCAGTTTTCGAATCGTACAGATGAAGGCTCATGCTCTCATGGTAAACGGTGCTACCTGCATCTGGAGACCAGTTCAGTTCCCGGGACCGTGTAAACGCAGAGAAATTACCTTCCCGGCTGCACGCGCGTGCGAATCAGTTCCTTAAGAGCATCAACATCGCGAGGCAACGCAACGACCTTCTGTTCATGCCCCTCAATATCCGCAAAACGCAGCGGAACCGGAGGAACAAAGCCCACGGCCTCGGCAATCGTCTCCTCAAACTTCACGGGAAGCGCAGTCTCCATCACCACGACTGGGCCGTCCAGCTGCCCAGCGACCTGGCGAGCAACCTGCACCCCATCGGCGGTGTGTGGATCCAAGAGGTAGTGCGATTCCTCCCAGGTGCGGCGGATTTGGGCCAGTCGATCGCTATGCGTTGACGAGGCCGCGCAGAAACCAAAGTTCTGCTGAAGATTTGCGAATTCTTCGGTCTGAGACAGATCGAAACAGCCCTGGGTGGCAACCTGGTTGAAAAGATCGCGCGTACGAGCGGCATCTCGGCCCACAAGATCGAAGATGAATCGTTCAAAGTTCGAAGCCTTCGAGATATCCATCGAAGGCGAGGAAGTCGCAAGAGTATCTTCACTGCTTCGAACCCGGTAGATACCAGTCCTGAAGAACTCCTCAAGAACGTTATTTTCGTTTGTCGCAACGACCAGAGATTCCAGGGGAAGTCCCATTTGGCGGGCAATGTGCGCAGCGCAGATATTGCCGAAGTTGCCGGAGGGAACGCACACGTTCACGCGCGCGTCTTCACCAAGGTGCTCACTCAGACGCAACCATGTCGCAATGTAGTAGACAACCTGGGCCAACAGGCGTGCCCAGTTGATGGAGTTGACGGCACCGACGTGCCACTGCTGTTTGAAGTCGGCATCGATGTTGACGGCTTTAACAAGATCTTGGCAGTCGTCGAAAACTCCATCAACAGCCACGTTAACGATGTTCTCATCGAGGAGAGAGAACATTTGTGCGCGTTGGAAAGGCGTCATGCGACCCGCGGGCGTCAACATGACAACGCTCAGGCCCTTGCGCCCGCGGAGAGCGTACTCGGCGGCGCTTCCCGTATCACCCGAGGTCGCACCGACGATGGTGAGCCAATCTCCACGGCGTTCAAGTTCATACTCGAAAAGCTCGCCGAGCAGCTGCATGGCCATGTCCTTGAATGCGGCAGTGGGGCCGTTGGACAGGTGCGCAAGCCAGAGGTTTTCTTCTTCACTCAGGCAGGTTACGGGGACAATTTCAGGGTCGGAAAAGACCGGGGTGCGGTACGCACGAGCGCAGATGGCTTCAATATCTGAGCGGGGAATATCGTCGATAAACAGCTCAAGAACTCGAGCTGCAAGGGCGGCGTAACCGCGTTCTTTGAGCAGTGTCTGCCACTCGCTCAACTGATTACTGCTGAGCGATGGGTAGCTTTCGGGCAGGTACAGGCCGCCATCAGGCGCAAGTCCAGCGAGCAAAATATCGCAGAAGGGCGCGGAAGTGGCCTTGGTGTCTCTGGTCGAAATGTAACGCACGGTCTCACCCTACCGTGAGCACAGGTAGGCAGCGGGGTGAATCGATTCATCTGAGACGCTTTGCCTGAGTTGAGAAAAACTGTACGCAAATGCCGGCGAGGACATTTAGGCTACTGGCATGAGTGAAATGTCTTCCCCTTTTCGTGTCGGACACGCAATCGACGTCCACGCCTTTGCTTCATCCGTTTCGCCCCATGACGGGAAAACGCTGATGCTTGCCTGCCTGGAATGGCCGGGGGAAACCCCTCTTGAAGGGCACTCTGATGGGGATGCCGCTGCCCACGCGACCTGCGACGCTCTTCTCGCTGCTGCCGGCCTCGGAGATCTGGGGACAAACTTCGGAACGGATCGCCCCGAATGGTCGGGCGCCTCTGGGCAAGCGTTCCTCGCGGAAGTACGGCGAATGCTCTGCGAAGCCGGATGGGCGATTGGAAACGTCACCGTCCAGGTAATCGCAAAACGGCCGCGAATGATGAAGCGACTACCCGAAGCCTCAGAAAAGATGAGCCAGATTCTGGGGGCTCCCGTCTCGGTCTCAGCGACGACAACTGACGGCCTCGGTTTCACCGGAAGGGGGGAAGGAATCGCAGCAAGCGCAACAGCATTGATTTTCCGCGCGTAGGGGCGTACGAGCGCCTAAAGGGTCACACGAAGGCGCAAGGACCACGGACTCTTCGCAGTAACGGCCACCTTATCAACGACCATGGCGCGCGTAGGGGCTATGCGGATGCCCCAAGCTCCCGCCGGTTACTGCAGGCCAGGCAACTTTGGCCCAGTCGAGGCTACCGCCCCAAGCTACTGCAGGCTATCGAGCCGCGCCTTCGCCGGGTGAACGAAGAGCGTCAAGATCAAGCCCAGAGCCAAGATCAAAATGATGCCCAGAATTCCCCAGTAGGTGTAGTCCTGGCCAGCCGGCGTCCACCTGCGGCCAAGGTTCAAGAACACCGCGTACATCGCGGGGGCCAAGAAGGACACTGCTCGTCCTGTCGTCGCGTAGAGCCCGAAGACCTCGCCTTCACGACCTTCGGGAATCATGCGTCCCAGGAAAGACCGAGATGCAGACTGAGTCGGCCCGACGAAAACGCACAGCGCCAAACCAAAAGTCCAGAAAATGATCTTTCCGCCGTTGTGCAGGAAGAACACGCTCATTCCCGCAACCACCATGCAGCTCAGTGACAGCACAATGAGCTGCTTCGGGCCAATGACGTCATCCAAGGTGCCCATCGCAATTGTGGCAATTCCTGCAACGATATTCGCGGCGATCGCGAAGATAATCACTTCACCCGATGTGAAGCCGAAAGCGGTACCCGCCAAGATCGCGCCGAAGGTGAAAACACCAGCAAGTCCGTCACGGAAGACCGCCGAAGCGATCAGGAAGAACAGGGTGTGCGGAGTGTCCTTAGCCAGGGATTTCACCGTGCTTCCCAGCTTGCGGTAGGAATCCCATAGGGTCTCGTGCTCGCCGTGCTTTTCGTCAATGTGCTTGGGCTTAACCGGGTGGAGCATCAACGGCAAAGAGGACAGCAGCATCCACAGCGCGGCAATGACCATCGACACTCGAATATTCAGCCCATTCTCGTGGGTGATTCCAAACCAACCGACCTCGGGGTTAATGAGGCCGACGTACAGAATAAGGAGCAGAACAATTCCACCAACGTAACCCGAACCCCATCCAAGGCCCGAAATACGGCCCATGTTGTCCTTCGTTGACAGGTGGTTCAGCATCGCGTTGTAGTTCACCGAGGCGAACTCGAAGAAAATATTTCCCACACCAAGCAGGCCGATGCCCAACAGCAATCCCCCACGCGGCCCCAGGGGTCCCTGCGGCGCAACGAAGAACATCAACGCCAGGCAGATCACCACAAGAACCGTGAAGATCGAGAGCGCGACGCCACCTTTTCCACGGCGGTCTGCCCTCTGTCCGGTAATCGGGGCCAGGAGTGCGATGATGATTCCCGCAGCGAAAAGACCCCACGAGAGGTAATCACTGGCAGTTCCCTTGTCAGTGAAAGTGCCATCGTGTGTCAGGTACACCGAAAAGACGAAAGTCGTTGCAACTGCGTTGAACGCTGCCGATCCCCAGTCCCACATCGCCCATTCAATGACGGGCTTCGTCAGGATCGATGACTTCTTCTTCGACGAAGCATTCATCGACTGGGGGGTCGTCGTTTCACTCATATTCACTCCTTATGCGCCTACGACCTTAGGCCTACATGTGAACCTAGCACGGCACAGTTCAGAAAAAGAAAAAATAGATGTGATGGTCGTCAAGCTTGAGCGCCCTCGGCCAGGATCGCGCGAGCAAAAACCAGATCGATTGGGGTCGTGATCTTGAGTGCACGCCCCTCACCCGGGACGATCCGAACGGGAATCCCCGCGCTCTGAGCTAAGCCTGCATCATCAGTAAGCGCTGTTTCCTCACTGTTTCCAAAGGACGCGGCACCCCTATGCAGTTCCCGAATCACCGACCACGGAAATCCCTGAGGAGTTTGGACAGCAACCAGTCCACTACGATCAACGGTCGCATCGACATAGCGCGCGCTCGAGGATTCCCCCGCCGAGGCCTCGTCAATCAGGCGGAAACTCTTCAAGGTATCGGCAACCGGAAGCCCCGGAATGACAGCCTTCTCACCGGATCGGAGGGCTTCGATGACCCGCCGAACCAGCTGCGCAGACACCAGGGGGCGCGCAGCGTCGTGAATCAGCACCGGCGTGTCCTCCCCCACTGCCGAGGCCGTGGGATCCGATACAGAAATGGCGCACTTTCGGGCAGCGTCCTCTTCTCCCAAGATTTCTGCAAGCGCATCCAAGCCTGCCGCAACAGAGGCTTGACGCGATAGAGGAGAACCGGGGACAACACGCGAGATTGCACGTAATTCCGGCGAGGAAAGGGCCTCGTTGAATTCGTCAAGGTGAGCGGGAGGGGCCGTAATGATCGAAAAGCCAACGCCACCCGCGTGGAGATTACGCAGAGCACGCTCGACAAGAGACATACCCTCAAGATCGACCAAGGCTTTGGGGCGATCCGAGCCCAGCCGACTACCCGATCCTGCGGCAGTGATTACCGCAAAAACTCGATCGGAATGAGTCTGTGTCACTCTTCCGAATCGTCTTCCGGGAGGTCGTCCGCGATGGCGAGGGAGGCGTCGTATCCCTCGGCAAGGACCTCATCGAGTCGAGCAGCAGCAGCGGACTTATCGATGCCGCGGGCAAGAGCAAGTTCTGAACTGAGGATCTGGCGCGCCTTCGTCAGCATGCGCTTCTCACCCGTCGAGAGCTTCTTTTGATCATCGCGACGAGTAAGATCGCGGACAACCTCGGCGACCTTCACAATGTCACCGGTCGCGATCTTCTCTTGGTTTGCCTTGAAACGACGAGACCAGTTCGTCGGTTCCTCAATATAGGGAGCGCGAAGAACCGAGAGAACGGTTTCAAGCCCGTCTTCGTCCACAACGTCACGAACCCCAACAAGGTCAACGTTTTCGGCGGGAACCTGAATAGTAAGATCTCCCTGGCTCACGCGAAGAGTCAGGTAGATCTTCTCTTCTCCGCGAATCATGCGGGTGGAGATTTCCTCAATCTTGGCGGCACCGTGGTGAGGGTAAACAACGGTCTGACCGATCTCAAATGACATAGAAGAAACTCCTGCACTCCAGCTGAACTGCGGTTTATATTCTATCAGTTCGTGCCCTTTGTGTGCCCGGGACGAGAACTCGCTTTTTCCTGAGGATTCACAGAGCTTTGCTGCTCGAAGTCTTTACGCGGGAAGGTAGCCGTTCTCCCGCGGCCAGCAGTTACCGAAACTTCAAAGTCGGACGCGCTCTTCGTTCCCGTTTCCCTCCGCTTACAAGTGACCCCGGGGCCCTCTTCCATCTACCGAAATGAGTATCGGGTTTCTCTCCGCGCGCAAGCGATCCCTAGCCATTAGATCGGACTCTGAGTCGTTTTCGGCGCTTCGCGCGCCAGAGAAGAATCTCGCAAAGCTGTCTCAGAACGAGGGACGGGTCAGCCAGCGCACTCCACCGCAGACGAACAACTTTCCATCCCTCGGCCTCGAGACGACGCTGGCGATCTTGCTCATCTTCAATCACCGAATGAACCTGATCGACGGTATCCCCATATTTCTGGCGGCCATCAAATTCATATGCGATTTTGTGCCTCGGAAAAGCAATATCGACGAAACACTGCCGACCGACAGCAATGACTTCATATTGGGTCTGCATTTGAGGAGCCCTGGCAGATTGCAAAATGAACAGGAGACGAGATTCGCCGGGAGATTCGCAGCCTGCATCAAGTCTGGGGATCAATGATCGAAGCTTGGCGGCGTTACGAATATTGCGGGCAAGGCTCGCATGAATGAGTTGAAGATTCTCTCGAACTGAGCGTTCCCGGGCGCGAGAAACCCCTTGCCTGAAACGATTGAAGTTTACGATGGCCGCAAAAATCATGTTGATCTGGGCAAAAAGATCAGCCAAGTGAACGTGGCGAGGTGCACGCGTCACGCAGCGGATGAGGAGAGACTCTTGATCTAAGAAACGCAGTCCTTCAACAACTTCTAGCCCCGCACGCCCATCACAATGACGCGGGCGGACGCTCATCGCAGCTGCGACGACGTGCTGATCGAGAACTACTGCTGGGAAATGCAGCGGACGAAGGCTGTGATCTTTGCCGTGACACAAATCCGGAGCGAGGGCAAAGTCGTGCGTGTAGCCATAGATAAAGAGTGACAGACGAGAATCAAGCACAAGATAGGGGCGTCGGTGGATCGCCGCCAGAGCTCGTGCGACCAGGACCACGAATTGTCCATTCACCGGCCCTTGATGACAAGCTGATCGGAGGACAGATGAAGGAAGATAACTTCCTCTGATGATCCGAACGATTTCACCGGATCGACAGCGATTGGCAAGAACGCGTCTGTTACTTCTGGACGAGTAGAGCATCGCCTGGGACACACTCCGAATAATCGAGGAGATGCGACGTGGCTCAATATCGATCTTCATCGCACCCTCCTCTTTCGGATCTGCACCAGATAAACACTGTTCATCTATAAACAAGAATGCGTGCTGAAACTTCAACGGGTGGAACAGTTACGCAATCTGTGGATAACTCAGCGCAAACACAACACTGTGGATGCGCAATCACTGCACTTCAGGGCCGAAACCAAACCGCTCGTACGGCCACAAAGTGACCCAAGGTTGCAATCAACGTGCGTGCCTCAGCCTAAGCCCTCATGTCGTCGGACAAAGTCGTAGTCACCGGCACAGTTTCATCCCAAACAGACCCAAACCGCCCCGTACAGCAGCTACTCAAATGGCCCACCCTTGCAATCGCTGCCCTAGCGCGCCCAAATCTCCACTCAACCGGACAAAGTGCGTCTGGATGCGGAGGCAAAGGTACAAATGCTGCGAACCGGTTGAGGCTCTGACGCACTTTGTCCGGACTAAAGCGTCGTAACAGCATCGGCGCAGGAACTACACGCGTCCCAACAGCATCGGCGCAGACAGCATAAGCGGCTTCACGCAAAGCACCTTCACGCGCAGAACATCGGCGCGTTGTTACCAAAATACGAATCCCTATAAGCCGCATAAGCGTTCGCGAAGACCGAGGTCGTATCCGCATAGACCGCTTGGCGTCAATAAACAGAACCCCGCAGCAGATATAACGGAGTCCCGGCATCGCCTGAAAAGGCGACGCCGGGACTCCGCTCAGATCACTTGCCCTGATTAGCGACCGCGGCGATCTTCGCCTCGGCCTCAGGATCCAGGTAGGTGCCACCCTTCTTGATGGGCTTGAGGGTCTCCTCGTCGAGCTCGTACACCAGCGGAATGCCGGTGGGGATGTTGACGCCGGCGATATCCTCGTCGGAGATCTCATCCAGGTGCTTGACGATGGCGCGCAGCGAGTTGCCGTGCGCGGCGATCATGACGGTCTTGCCGGTCTTGATCGCGGGAACGATGGTCTCATCCCAGTAGGGCAGCAGACGCGCGATGACGTCCTTGAGGCACTCGCTCATGGGGACAGGCTCTCCGGCATAGCGGGGATCCTGATCCTGCGAGA
>ERZ773203.51-NODE-51-length-63729-cov-24.102883_pt1 | contig 63729 bp, 69 predicted proteins | sample MGYA00580529_ERZ773203 | MGnify/ENA primary metagenome ERZ773203 (study PRJEB29015, sample SAMEA2738176) | human oral metagenome | biome: human oral; feature: human-associated habitat; material: saliva | place: China | collected 2177 ... | reverse complement strand
TTTCAAAAAAAGTTATTTAATATAAAAAATTTTTTTTATTGAGTTTGACTGGTATTCCATATTTGCTGGTTGAAATGTAACTACCTCATTATCACATTATTATAATTCATTATAAATCAACACCTTAAATAAATTAATGATCCAAAAATTCTGGTATCAACCATTTTGTAACTACCTCTAAATCAATATATTACATTTATCTACCTTAAAATGAGGTAAAACGATGATACTCAATAAGTTATATAAAAATTAAAAAATTTAAAAATAACATTAAAATGGTGTCCTATTATTTATACATAACATTAAAAATTTGAGATTTCTGGTAATGCAGTAACAATTTTTACCATTCAGATCATATTAAAATATAACATATAAAAGACGCATGAGCTTACCCATAAGAAGAAACGAAAATCACCCGGTAATGATGAGTGATTTGAGATTGAGTCAAAGAGAAAGAAAAGCTAAATACACCACTTTTTGTTTGGAATCCATAATGGAAGGGATCCAAACTATGGTATGGAGAAGTTATCCATTATACACCCAATATAATAGAACCCTTCTAAGGAGATCCTTATATGAAGAGGAAAGATCTTTTGATGTATTAGAGATCGCTCCATTGATTGCCTATGAACTTCAGGAACTTATTGATTTCATGGGTTATCCAGCCGATTTTAAGACCACAGAGGATCTCATTGGTACTGCCTTTAATTATGCTATTGACAATGATATGGGCATCCTTACGGCCATTCACATGATCAAAGAATATTGGAAGGGGTTGGTGAAAGACAGAGATTATCCATTTACCGTAAGTGATATCTTTGATTTATACTACAAAGAGGTAGGTAGATGCCATAAAATATTGGAGGAAAAGGCTAAACGTAAAGAAGATTTTACCAGGGAGGAAACCATAGCTTATCACTTAAAAATGGTGGCTCCTATTGCTAAACGTTATTTAGGCTTAGGTCTTTCTTTACCAGAATTAGTAAGTGCTGGTAATTTAGGCCTGTGTTATGCCTATGATAAATACCAAGAAAAATCCACCACTACCCTCAAGGACATATTATTAGAAAGACTACAAAAAATACCCGGAGAAGAGGAGCGATTTTTCCGAGTCACGGATCTGGAGGCCTATATTCTACCCATGTTTGAATATGGTAACCTCCGAAAACAATTCCTGAAATTAATATCTCAAAATGCCACCGAAGAACTCATTAGTAAGGACTTGGTATTGGAATGGGTAGACCAGTTCATTAAACCTGCTAAATTCTCCAGTGTATGTGGTATTTACATAAAGGCCTTTATTATAGAGGAAATTAATAGTGTTTCCCGTATGGTAAAGATTCCCCGTATGGAATTGTCTAAACAAAAGAAACAACATGGATCTTATCCTACCCAAAAAACCGTATCCATACACCAACCTTCCCCGGATGGAGAGGAGGAGGATGCTTCTTACCATTTTTTAGACAAAATCCAAGAGGTGGAGGAGAAATCCTGTGCAGATTATGGTATTATAAAACAAAATAATGGAACCCAATATCGAACGGTGATCAATAAATTAACCAAAAGGTTATCATCTACCCAAATTCGTATGATATATGATTATTATGGCATTGATAGACCACGCGGAATGACTATAAAAGAAATAGGAGAAAAATACAATATTCCCGTAGGTTCCGTACATAATCATATTAAAAAAGCCATCCAGATGATGAAGGCCAATGCCGATTTGTATGATATATCTTTTGATAACATTACCAGTTTGATAGATGAAAGCTAAACATTCTTTCTTAAAGTATTCTTTAGTAACTTTATTTGCTTTATTGTATGGCCTTTCCGCCTTTGTCTCAGGGTACCATGCCATTGAATTCTTTTCCTTGGCCAATGCATATTGGTTGGCTCTATTATTGGCTATTACCTTTGAAATAGGCCAGGCCGCGGTTCTATTCTATGTACTCCAATCCAAGACTAAATCGTATGGCCCTTGGATATTGATGATCGTGCTAACGCTGACGCAATGTATAGGTAATATATTTAGTTCCCATAAGTATATGGTAACCCATTCTATGGAGGATATTAAATATTTTACGGATAGTGTATTGTTTTTTGTGGCCGATCCAGACCCTAAGGTAAATATTGTATTCATTGATTATATAGTCGGATTTTTATTACCGATAGTGGCATTGGCCATGACCTCTATGGTAGTGGAGATATTGAAAGACCCCTCTATAAAGGACAATAGTATAGCGGTAGAGGAGGAAAATAACCAAGAAACCCTGGAAGAACCTGAAAGTATGGTGGAAAGTATTGAACCAGTTGAAGAAGAAGTTAAAGAAGAACCTAAAACGGAAACTAAACCATTTATTTATTTCTAATGGAGGAATTAATCAAGCAACTCAATTTCATACTCCCTGGAGAACCTCTCAATGAGGCTCAGAAGAATGTATTATATAGAATGCAGTTGGAAACTGGTATTTTAATACCTCCATCTGACCATAATTCCGTGGCATATAATTATTTAGCTTCTCAGAATAAACCCAAATCCATAAAAAAACAGTTATCAGGTTTCCCTCCATCTCAATTGGATATCCTGGCTATTCAAACGGTAAAATATTATCAATCCTTGGATAAAATGGCACCACCAAATTTTCAAGATTATTCCTTTCATGAATATTTGGAAATGGAATCTTTTTCTAAGGACTTATTTATAGAACGCATTAATTCTTTATTAAGTTCTCCTTATATTTCCCAATGGTCTAAACATACCATCAAACAACAATTATTGGATTATTCCAGATTAACCATAGGGCAATGGATTACCAATGATATTATAAGCCAATTTAGAAATAGAAATCTTAGGGTAATGTGGTATGCTATAAACAATATATATCCTAATGATGTTAAGGATTTTATGGCCTTTATAGAAGTATTGGATTTTCCATTTCAGTCGAAATTGGTAGGTTCTGAATTGTATTTAGGTATGATTCAACGTGTTAACAACAGGACTTTCCGTAATTTTCTAATCCAACATAAATTCAAATTAGGATCCAAGTTTGTTAATGGATTACTAAGAAAAAAACCAATAAAGTCGTGTGAATCTAAAATAAATTCCTCCAAAAAAGAGAATCTAACCTACATACAGACTATCAAAAAAATAAATAGCCTCCAATCCCATTGGAATCTAAATCAAAACCAATTACCTAACCTATATGAACTCCATTCTAAGAATACCACCTTTGTAGACAAAAATAAAATAGCCTCTATATCCGGAGGTAGTGATTTGGTAATAGCTTATTTAAAAGGAGCTCTAAAAGCCAACCTTATTAACCAAAAATTAGGAGGATATGGTCTAAAATTCACAGGAGATATTTATAAATTAGCAAATCCGGCATTACCCATGGATCTAAGATATAATTATACCACATTCCCAAGAGGTACGGTCGTATACAAAGGTCTGGATATCATAAAAGATAAGATTACCAATGGCCATTTAGTATTCCAAGAATATGGAAGCCATGTTAAATATGGAAGATGGCACAATCCTTATAAAGAAGGAGTATTAAAAAAAGGTATTTTATATAGTATTAATTATCAAGTGGCTGGTATCCTATTAGAAAATGGTAATTACATACATTTAGATAGCCTCCCTATATCAGAATCCTTAATAGAAGATCCCGATTATTTTGATACCTTATATGATATCTTGTATAATAAATATAAAGACTACCTCAAATTAAGCGATTTAGAAGATAAAAATGCCAAATATGAGGTAGATTTGGGTACTATGAATTTAAAAGAGTTTTTTGTGGAACTGTTAACAGATAATTATTCAACCATTTAGAAATTAGTTAACCAAGGATTTCCCTGGAGGTATTTCTTAAACGGAACCTTAAAAAATATACCATTTGGACAATAAAAATAGGTTCCATGTACTAATTTTTATAATTATATAGTATTATTGTTAAAAAAGTAGTTAGTACTCCTATTATTTTCAGCCCACGTTTTTATTTCTTCAATATCATCATTGGCACTATCTGCGAACATACTATAATTGAGGGTTACCCCACCGGGCAATTTAAACTCATAAGTTCCGTAGATTTGTGCCAGTGCTTTTCTTACATAGGCACTGACCAACCTAAAAAAGTAAATAGAATTATATAGGTCTTGTAATCTAATCTTCTGCATGACCTCTATTAACAAATCACTTCCATGGAGTCCTCCCAATAGAATCAGCTTATTACTATATTCATTGTAATTAAAGGACAAAGGAGGATTTAAATATTGATCAAAGGTACTCACCTCATACATAGCAAATATAGCATCGGTAAGTCCATCTCTATAATTTCCTCTACGGGAAGCGATAGGGGAGGCTCCATACAAGGCACTATTAGACATAATCATACGTTCCACAGAGAAATCTCCCAGGGCTCCTCTGGAGAGGTGTTGGTTAAGTTTATGGCATCCATATACCGATCTTATTTGAGGAGGTAGTTGAATGGTACGATTGAGTCCTTGGTTGATACATTTATTAGGAATCACATAATACCTATCCTCACAGGCACTGTCCACATTCTCCCAAAACCATTGAGCCGCCATTAAAATATACATAGGGATTTTCTCCACGGGTATAGGTATAGGTAAGGAACAGGCCGCAGTTACTTCCATCTGAATACGCTGGATAAAGGAGAAATCAATCTCATCTTCTATTTCAGCCGTCCATGCAAATCTTTCTTCCATATTTTATTAAATATTTATTGCAACTTTAGTTTCAATAGATAGCCAATGGAAGCCGCAGTAAAACGGAGGAATCCATTGGCCTTTTAAGGACAATGTCCATCTTTTAAAAAGAATATTTTTATAAATAATATGACTTCGGGGGTAACAATCACCTTCTCCAATATAATATATCTTTAGATACAGAAGAAAAGTATGTTTATTATAAAAATAAAACAAACGGTAGATAAAATTTATGAGGTGGAAATAGAATCCCCCGAGTTTACCTCCACCTCAGAATTACAGGCATATATAGAATGCCACCCGGAATTTTTAACAGATATATCCACCAATATAGATCATTTAAAAAGTGAGGAAATTAAAGAATACTCTTTTAAAATAGAAACTAAATAATCATGACATTGGCTACAAAAACCCTATCTTTAAACAAATATCCCAATCCAGAGACCTTTGAAAGGGACTTTTTAATCGGATTTCTTATCAATTACATCTATGATAAGCGTATTTTGATACTCCAGAACCAACTAAACCATATATCTGAGGAAGATGCCTATATGGATCAAGCCTATATCATGGGGATTATATCTGGAACCACCAGTATTAATCCGGATTTCTCTTATTTATTATGGAAATTGATGGTAAAGGGGGAGGATATTAAGGAAATTTTTAAACAAAAGGAGAATATTACCTTTCATACTAAGGCATTGGTTAAGTATGTATATGATAAATTATTTTCCAATATGGCTCATATTATATCAATATTTAAACAGACTCATCAATGAATATAGCACTATTGTCCCTATCTGGAGGGTTGGATTCTACTTCTCTCCTCTTGCATATTTTATCTCAGAAAAAATATGATAAAATCTATACTTATTCATTTAAGTATGGTCAAAATCACTCTATAGAACTGAAATTGGCTCAAAAAACAGTAAAATTGTTAAATAAATTACTTCATAGATCTGAAGATAACCTTATAAAGCATGATGTTATAGAGTTGAGTTCCATTTTCAAAGATTGTGGATCCAGCCTGACTTCTGGTTCTAATCTCATACCCAAAGGCCAGGATTACAATGAAACTAACCAACAATCTACGGTAATCCCTATTAGAAATGTGATATTCGCCAGTATTTTGTATTCTAAGGCTTCTGGTTTGGTGACAAATTTTCAAAAATTAAATGATTATGACACTTGCGTTGATATTTTTACTGGAGTTCATAGTAATGATAATGCAGTATACCCGGATTGTCGTCCAGAAAGTGTACAGATGGCTCAGCAATTATTTAAACTATCCGACTATAATGGGGAGAGTATCCAATATAAAACTCCTTTTGTAACCTTGTCGAAAGGTCAAGTGTTAGAATCTGGAATATTGGCTATTAAGGAATTGGGATTAGCCAAAAATCTAAAACAAATATATAAAAACACCATTACTTGTTATGCTCCCAATGAAAAGGGAGAAAGTTGTGGGGAATGTGCCTCCTGTAAGGATAGGTTAGAAGCCTTCGAAAATAATGGTATAAAAGACCCCATTAAATATTATAATCATTAAACCATGGAGTTAGAACACAAAAAAAAATAATAAAAAGACTCAAGGATATCCATAAACAAATAGAGGCATATTTGGATGATTATTTGGATGATAGTGATGAGGTCAGTGGCATTTCATTTGAGGTATTGGGAGTAGGAGATAATATAGGGGGTTATACCCTGGAATATTTAACAGATCATATGGATATTTCCTTGGAGAAATATTTCTTATCATTCTCCTTACCAGTACCCTATGATGATGAATATTTAAATGGTTCTATACCTTATGAATGGTTAGATACCTTTGAGGTAGAAGCCTTTGCTAAACCTATATTGGATAAGTATATTCATAATGAAAAATACATTAACCAAATCCAATCTTCCATAAAAAAGGAATATTTTTATTTTCCAGATTCCATAGAGATACCTTATAAAATGGATTATAAGGAGGTATTAGAAAACGGTACTATTGTAGGAATAAAAAGCAAAGATCCGGCCTCTTTTTTCAAAGGTATTTATGGGGTGGATCCCATTAAAATAGAGGATTTAAAAAAGGTGGACACCTCCCAATATAAACAGGTTTATGAATTACCGGCGGATCGAACTTTCCTTATTAAATATTATCTATGACACCAACCCTAATTAAAAAGTCTCCCCAAATCTATATTAAATGTTCTTCCTTAGAGGAATATGAATCCCATTTTGGAATCGGCCAATTTTTAGAGTTCTACGAAGACAATTGGGAAGCCATTCCTCATAATCAGATTTATTCTATCAATGAATTTAAATTAGAAACTATATATAGACAATATCTGGAACAGTTCTGTATTAAACAAGACGTAGAAATCGAACATATAGTTTCCGATTCTATTGTCAAAGGTAGTATTATATGCATAGCGGATGCTTTCTTTACCATGGACAATATCATCATGGATATGGATAGGTCGGTTCCTAAAGATTTCATATTCGAATGGTATTGGGATTATATGGAATATGGAGATATCAATTATAACCACTTCATCAATAAATTCATTGGCATGGAAGGTATTACCAATTTGGAGGAGATCCATAAAAGAATACACCAATATAGATATGAAGATAAATGGAGTGTGGTATACCATTCTATTAACCATTATTTGAATCATAAGGGGATTTTTAATACAGACCGCCACTTAAATATTTTCCAAATAGGTAACTATCTCAAAGATCAGTATAATATATATTTGGACATCGATAATAATAATGACTTATTGATTATACATGACGATGGATTAGAATTTGAATGCCAAATAAAATGGATGGGGGGAGGAGATATTTTAAAGAATAATGAGCCTTTATTAAATTATATATACAATTTAATCCATCGGTAACTATTTTTATAATTTGTATCATATATTAATATGAATCAAAGAGTATTAAAACTTCGTTTATATCCAGAGGATTATCACTTACCTATATTAAACCAGCATATAGGTCACAATCGTTTTGTATATAACGAATGTATTAAACTCAATAAAAAGTTATATGAGGAAACCGGAAAAATAAAAGGTAGATTTGAATTATGTTCCTATATAAAACAATTAAAAGACACAGATAAACCATGGTTAGGGGATGTATTGGCTCAGTCATTACAACAAACTATATTAAATTATAGTAGAGCCATGTCTAATTATATCCAATATCTAAAACAAATAAGTAAAGGTAAGAAACCCAAACGTAAGGTAGGTGAACCCAAAATAAAACGTAAAAATATAGTAGGAGCTGGTTCTTTTAGGGTACCTCAAAAATGTAAATTAATAGTAGATGATATTAACCCCAAATATAAATCCTCCATAAAAATACATAAAGTAAAGAAACCTATTAAAGTACATTACCATAGGATGTTACCATCAGATGCTATTATAGGAGCTATGACTATAACTAAAGATAATGTTGGAGACTGGTGGGTATCCATAGAGTATAAAACCAACGAACCTTATAAGGTATTTAAAACCGGTAGTGGAGTTATAGGAATAGATGTTGGAGTAGCCAATTATTATACTACTTCTAATGGAAAGGTAGTTAAGAATCCAAAATTCTTTGAGGAGGAAGTAAATAAAATAAGAAAGTTAAACCGGATTATATCAAAGAAAAGAAGCAATAAGGTTGGAACTAAAAAACTCCAACTAAAACAAAATAAACTATATATAAAAATTCATAATAAGACCATGGATTTTATACATAAGGAGACTAATACTCTAATAAGAGAGAACCAATCTATTAGTATAGAAAGTCTGGGTGTATCTGATTTACTTATTATGAATGATTCCAACTTATCCCGGAGGATCCAATATAGTAACCTATCCATGTTCCTTTCCATCTTAAAGGATAAGTGTAAATGGAGTGGAACTGAATTAAGAACAGTGGATAAATTCTTTGCTTCCTCTAAAATATGTTCTAGTTGTGGTAATAAAGATGATACTATTACCTTAAAGGATAGAACCTATAATTGTAAACATTGTGGTCATTCTATAGATAGAGACCTCAATGCTGCTATAAACATTAGGGATCACAGCAAACCAATAAAATAAAGTATAACATGGTGTAGGGGCACTACACTTTTCAATCGGGATAGTTATTGTAATGATATCGTTTGAGTCCCGAAGTCCGTGCGGATATGCCATCCTCAAAAATAATGAACCTTTATTAAAATATTTGTATAATCTATGTGCGAAATCATAGAAAAAGTAATTGGCTTCTTCGAGGACTATGTAATTGAATTGCATAATCGAAATGAAATTATCGGGTATGAATTACATGATATCATTGAGGAAATCTCCACCCGAGAGGTTTATAAAGTCGAAGCCATTGGGGATAATATCTATTACCTCAAAAATGAATCCGATGATATTATAGAATTTCCGGCCAATGTGGTGGATGATTATGAAGAATTTGATATTATAGAACCCGGAGTTTCCTTTGCTCAAATTTCCCAGTACATTCATGGTATGAATATTACAGAGGAAGCCAAGGAAAATTTATTGGATAAGATATTCCTGTTATGGGATGATATCCAAGGTTATTCTTTGTACCAACAAGGAGAGGAGCAATTATTCATTATTTTATTGGAAGAAGTTATTAATATGGATTTGTATGACAAATATGGTGAAACCCTTTAAAGAATTAGTAAATTTAGTACATCAATGGGCCGAGGAAAAAGGTATCCATGAAAAAAGTGATGGTATCCACCAATTATACAAAACTGAGGAGGAAGTGGAGGAATTCATATCCCATACCCCAAAACAAGAGGAGGAACTGGCGGATGACCTCGGGGATATAGTGGTAACTTTAATCAATTATTGCTATTTTAAAAAGATTGATATAGCAGAAATCTATGAGGAAATCAATGAGCCTATTGTTCATTATCGATTTACCAAGCAATATTTGGATAACATATTGAGAAGCTCCCTGGTAGTACTCATTTATGGGGAAGAATATATTAAAAATGAGGCTATTATCATGGTAGATGTAGCCAATATTCTAAGAGGAGTAATGGAAGGTTGCCATTTCATAGGAAGGCCAGTAGAGGAGTGCTTGGAGGGGGCTTATGAGGTCATATCCAAGAGGAAAGGTGTTATGAAAGATGGAGTTTTTGTTAGGGAAACCGAATAATTTTTCAAATAAATATTTATTGGAGTAACCATGGTAATATACCGTACCATATTTCTCCATTAATCATTTTAAATAGTGGAGTCCTATTATTTAAATAATATATGCATATATCAAAATGAAACTATTATTCTCTAAAAAAACATGGAAGTATATAGGGATTTTGGGGATTGGTGGTTTATTCGTGTATCTAACCTCGGAATTGAATAACCAACATAGTCAAAAAGAGATGTTTGAGCATCTCACTCATACCCTAACCGACACTATCACCCGCATCAAAAAAGAAAACGAGACTTTTGTCTACACCATTAGTTCCCTGGAATTAAAAAATGCGGATTATTTCAAAAAATTAAAGACTAAGGATGCGGATATTCTGGAACTCCAAAAAAAGATTGATAAATTTACCAAAAGTGCGGCCATAGTAAAGACCATTACCAAAGTAGATACTATGTTTGTGGTGGTAAATGAATCCGGACAACCCCTATTCAACAGAAAAGCCCAATTCCATATCAATTTTGATGAGTGGGTACAATCCATCGTATCTATTGCCCCTCCCGATAGTCTGGGTCTCAAGGTGGCTGTTAAAAATGATTTGTTGATCCAACATAAAAAAGATTCTCAGGGGAGGATGTATGTAGAAGTCCAAGACAAAAACCCTTATTCCACTACTCAGGCTATTCGTTCCTATTATAAAATGGACGAACCGGCTATTGATAGGATTACCGAGGCTGTTACCGAACCGGTAAAGAATTTTATAGAAGGTACCTCTCAAACTTTCACCCAATTCCGTAATAGGAAAAAGAGATTTGGAATTGGCCCTTCTTTAGGTTATGGTTTATTATTCACAGACCGAGGTTACCATAGTGGGGTATATGTAGGTTTAGGAATTAATTACAACCTCATAAGATTTTAATAATATTCAAAAAATATCCAAAAAAGTTGTCCACAACATGACCACCAAACAATTTAAACAATATCAAACTATAGTAAAAAGGATAGCACTCCAACAACACCTTAAAAACAGCCTTATTTTTGACTTGGATGAATTAGAAAGTGCCGGATGGGAGGGGGTCTTAGAAGGCCTCCAGAAATACGATCCGGACAAATCCAAGATGACGGAAAAATCGGTGGTGTCATATTATGTGAGATTTGCTATCCTTTGTTATTTAAATAAAGGAGCCCAACTCATTCCACGATCCCAACATGCCTATCAAAAAGGACAGGCTCCATCTAAAGTATCCATTGAGGATGTCATTTATAAGGACTTGGAAGGTGAAAATGGAGAATATATAGGTAGAGAAAGTGAAATCAATGAGATAGCCGAAGAATATGAAGAATATAACTATACTAAGGAAATTTCTTTAATATTCAAGGAACTTCCGGAGATAGAAGTATCATTTTTAAAAGATGAGTACGGTATTGGATGTAAAAAGATATCCAGAAAACAAATGTGTGAAAAATATAAGGTCACCTCTGGATATATAAGCATTCGCATTAAAAAAGCCCTTATTAAAATACGTTCCAATAAACAATTAATGAACCTTTTAAAAAGAAACTTATAACATTGACGTTTAAAAAGCCAATGGAACATGACTCCAATATAAAATAAAAATATGACAAAAGAACTAAAAACAATACCTTTAGACCAACTCAAAGGATACGGGGGTAACCCTCGCCACAACAATAAATCCGCAGAGATGGTGGCTAAATCCATTGAACAATTTGGTTATATCAATCCGATTGTAGTGGATGAGAATTATGTAATATTGGCCGGAAATACCCGTTTCAAGGCTTTGAATTTATTAGGATATAAAGAAGCAGAGGTATTGGTGGTCTCTGGTTTAACCGAAACCCAGAAGAATGGATTTGTTATTGCCGATAATAGAGCCGGGGAGTATAGTAAATGGAACATGGCAGCTCTGGAGAGAATGTTGGAAAATAGTGATTTAGATACTGAGGTTCTGGAAGAATTTGGTATTCTCAGCGTAAGTAAAACCAAGAAAAAATTAGAAAAATTAATATATGGACAAGCATAGGTTAGTATTTGGATTAGGAGGAGGATTCTGTTATAGTTGTGCTCCAGAAGGTAGCAAATATCAAGAATACCTCCCTAAGGTACTGGCCAATATTGAAAACCATGATATTCTGATTAGTACCGTGGATATGCCAACCAAAATGGCTCAACTCATTTATAACGAGGTAGGTACAGATCGATTGTATTTAGATAGTGGGGGGTTTACCTTGTATAAAGATGAGATGAAATTAGGTAAAGACAATCCAGAATTTCATAAGAAATGTGAGAAAATGGCCAAAAAATTCTTGGGACTTCTAAAAATAATCAAACCTAAGGAATGTTTTGAGCTGGATAATGAATTCTTTAGAAATTATGATTCAGAAAAATATGGAGGAAGAAGTTTTGAGGAATTATCTGAAAAAGAAAAGGCATTGGAGAGTTTAGATCCGAAAAACTATCTAAGACAACAGGTTTTTGAAATAGTTGGTTACTATCCCACCCCTGTTTTTAAGATGCATCAAGGTTTTGAATATTGGAAGCAATTATGTGAATCTCCTTTATATCCTAAATTGGCCATTGGGGGTATGGCACAGACTAAGGCTTGGCATACCAAAATTGAGGAAATTAAGATTATGATGGATTATGCCAGGGAATGTGGTAAAAAAGTACATTTATTGGGATGTCAGAATGTGGAGGCCTTTAAAACTATCCAACCAGATAGCGTGGATTATAGTATTTTCCAATTAGGTATTAATCTGCCAAAGGCCAAAAAGGAACATCCAGAATTGAATTCGGATTATACTAAGCTAAGACATCATATTGTAGGATGGGCTCTGGCCGGAGCCATGGTAAGGGGCTTTTTATATGATTCTTATAGAAAAGAATAACTCCATGAAAGATAAAATTAAAAAGTGGATAGCGAATAAATTAGATATTCAAGAGGAATCCAAATTACATATTCTGAATATAACACATAATATTTGTGAATATTTGGTAGCATTTATCCATGAAGGTGTATTAAAAACCTTAACTATACCGGTAAGATATTTTTAGTGGCTGGAGTAACGATCCTTTAATCAGTTATCATATATAAATATGAGAACTAAATATCATACTATATTCGTAAGTGACTCCTACATATTAACCTTAAAATATTTACATGACATGAACCTTATACAAAAAGTAACCATTAAAAATATCCTTCCTTTATATAGGAATGGTCAGTTGGCGGAAAAAGTAGAATTAGTAACCTTCGAGGAAAACCAATTCTCTTGCATGGTTCAAAAAGGCCTGTATAAAACTGGGGATGTGGTGGCTTATATTATCCCAGACACCTATATTTCCATACTGGAGGATCTGGTGAAAGATATTTTCAAAGATTATCGATCCAAAATGGGTGGTAAGAAGAGAGTACGAGCCATTGCCTTCAATTTTCAAACGGATCCTACCGAAATTTCCACGAAAATCTATAGTAATGGTATCTTATACCCCAACCTTACAGATCTTCAAAAAAACCTATTGTTAAATGAGAAATACGAGGAATTAGAGAAAGAATTAGGTTTGTATAAAGAGGATAGTGATGCTAAATTCACCTCCGGAGCCGGTGGAAAAGTAGATACTACGGGTGATATAAAGATGCCATCCAATATCTACAAAACGGACGAAACCAATATCAAGAGCGTACCCCTCAAGGATATATTCCAATTCCCTTGTAAACTAAACATTACCAAGAAGTTTGATGGATCCTCTGCCACCGTTATATTGGATTCTAACCAATTTCCTGAAGGTATGGTAGGAAGTAGGAATCTCCTAAAAAATCCTTATACCACTATCAAAACTCCTATAGTTTATAAGAATTTGCTTAAAAAATGGCTATCTAAATTGGGGCTTCTAAAAAAATATAAGACGGAAAAGGTATTGAATGAAACTTCAGAAGATATTTTTATTAAAAATTTGATTCCATACCTCAAAATACTACAAAATTCCGGCTATTCTAACTTGGCTCTTCGAGGGGAATTGGTAGGTAAATCCTTCAAAGGAAGTGGGAATGGTCAGAATCCGGATAGTAATAAGGACAATCAATACGTTCTATTCAATATTGATACCACCATGGAAGGATTTGCTCGCAAAGTAGACGTGGAATTATTCTATGAATTGGCCGAATCTTTGGGGTTAAAAACCGCGGATTGTTATACTTTGGATCCGGTTAATAAGTCCCATAGTATAGAATTCCATAGTTATGAAGAATTGGAGAAATTTATACTGGATATCTTCGAAAAATTACCATCTATTGAAGGGGTAGTTATCAAGAACGAATCCAACACCAAGTCTTTCAAGTATATGAATGATTTGTATGATGCTAAAAAGTAAACTCATAGGGTAATTTTAAATAGTAATTTTAAAAAGGTTTGATCAGAATTTTTTTCCGGTCAGACCTTATTATTTAGGTATGGATATACAAGTTATAAGAGACCCCAGCCAACAAAAACCAACCATAAAAATCCATTATGATCCATCCCAGGGTACTCCAGAGGCCTCAGAATTAGACCCTCTCAAAATATATGGGAGTAAATTTCCGATCCTGGCTTTAGATGGTATCTATATAGATTATGTGGATATCTTATATTTTAAGTTGGATGCTACCAAATTTTTACCTTCTATCGAATTTGAGGTCAGAGATGGTAAGAATTTGTTTGGTTCTTTTTATCCTAAACCCAAATATATACAGGTGGTGATTATCCCTCCATTTGATAATGCCTATAAAAAAATAAATTTGGTATTTACCATCTCTAAATTGACTATATCCTCCGGGGTTATTAAAGGTACTGGAGAATATCGTAATAAAAAATTGATGGAGAGTAAGTTTGAATGCCATGGGAATATTTCCACCTTTGAATTGTTAGATAAAATATCTAAGGACACTGGGTTGGGTCTGGCCTCTAATATATCTCAGTCACAAGATAAACGCCTTATTAATCAATCTTTTATAGATTCTAAAGATTGTATTTCCAATGAAATGGAAAGAAGTATAGCGGATGAGAAAACTGTTTTAGAAGCCTATGTGGATATCTGGGATTATTTAGTATTATCCAATGTATGGGATCGGTATAAAACCAAAGACGATAAAGATAAGTTAAAGATATGGATAGCCCAGGATAAGAATGTGATTACTAAATCCGGAGAAATCAAACCGTTACAGGCCAATTTCATTCTCACCAACAATCCCCACCTCAAAAATACAGAATTATATTATTCAGAACATAGTAAAAAACAACAACTATCCCAATTCCAATCTAAAGGAAGTAACCGCATTGTTTCCGTTTATAACAATACCACCAAAGAATATTTGGATCATACGATTACCTTAGAGGATGAAGAATTATCAGATCAAGTATCTGAGGAATTAGATGGTACTTTGGATAGCCGGATTAATTTTGAATATGCCGGGGAAATATATGGAGAATATGATGAATTTTTCTCTAAACAGGCCCGCGAAACTTTCTTTAATAAAACCAAAAAGGAAATCCATACCTTTGTTATAGAAGCCCCATTATTAGGTATTAATAGAGGAGATCAATTTGAGGTATTAGATTTTGATAATGATTTTTATAAGGATACCTATAAGGAGAGGTTTGAAAATATGAACGAAGAGGCCACTCCAGATAGTGAATTTAAAGACCCTTCTGAGAATAATTTATCGGTAAATACCCAAAATTCCAAAAGATACGTATGTATAGGTACGCAAATACTATATTCCATAGAATCCTTATTTAAAATGAATATATTAGCCATTCCAGTCAATGAAACTCAATGATATATTAAAACCTTTTACTCCTACCGACCTCAATGTAAACCCTTATTCGTATAGGGAACATATCCGGCAATTGCATAATTTTAAACAATCAGGAGGTCATTATAGTAGTGATTTTAACCTATATGACAATCCGGTCACCCTATATTTTAAAATATTGTTTCATTTTGAGGAACCATACGGCCTGTTACACCCCACTTGGAATTTTGCCTCCGGGAATATGGTAGCCAATAAGATAAATAGTATGAGGGCTCAGGAATTGGATTGGTATGGGTATTCCACGGCTTATTCTTATTTACAACAGAATGATGAATTAGAAAGAGCCACCTATCTACAGAGGTTTATAGAATTATTATCCAATATTAATAGCGAATCTCCGTGGTATTTTGCTGGTATCAATGGTCTGGAAGCGGCTATCAATAGGCATGATTTCTTTAAAGAGGAAACCGGAGGTAATATTCCTTCTGAAAAACGCAAACTTACCATTGATTGTTTAGAGGAAAGCCAAGACCTAAGGTTATCTACCCTGATGGACTTGTATAGGCATATGACTTATTCATGGAGCCATAAAAAGGAAATAATCCCCTCAAATTTGCGCAAATTTAATATGAGTATAGTTTTATATAGCCTACCTATAAAACGTTTACATTTGCCTATTAAAAATAAGAAAATAACCGATACTTTAGGGCAGGTAGGTAAGTGGATAGAAAGTTATGGTAAAGAAGATGCTGGATATGCCCAATTTTATGGTAATAATTCCAGCGATTACACAGCCTCCTATAAAGTATTCGAATTTCATAATTGTGAATTTAGATTCAACGGGGCTGCCTTTAATACCATTCAAAATACCGGAGACGATACTGGGTTATCCCCTAAAATGTCCTTTGATATAGACTATGAAGAGTGTTATGAGGTAAAATATAATGAATTTTTACCGGAAATGTTGATATTAGATGCCCTCCAAGTAGATACCAAGCAGTATTTTATGGAACGTGATAGTGATGATGTCATGGAAAGGTATAATTTTGGAGGTATTAAAATGGATCCAGATAAGACCTATGAAGAAATAGATAATACCAATAAACTTTCCGATCAATTAATTGGTCTGGCCTCTGGATACACCGCTCCTAAGGTAAATCAAAAGGTGATATTAGGTAATTTGTATGGGTTTTCTTTGAATAGAACCGGTCGAGCCGTAGATAAATTATTGGAAGGCCAATATGTAAATAGTGCCTTTGAATTGGCCTCGGTAATCAGAGGCAATTTCCATGACGGTTTAGAAAGAGGAGATGGGAATAATAGAGGATTTATAAAAAGTAAATTATAACATTATTGTAAACACCAATAAAATATGAAAACATTAACTGAATCGATACTCAAAAAAGAGGATAAAATGGACGATTATATAGCCAATTCTGTATTTAAGTGTATAGAATTGGAAGACCAGTCCTTAAAAAATCACCTAAATATAACCCATTCCAATGGTACTATATTTTTTAATAACAGCTCCAATAAGGTATGCAATTTTAAAATTGATGTAATAGCCTGGGAACACTCTGATTTACCTAAAAATATACAGTTTGAAAATGGCAACATTGGGGTTACTTTCTCCTATAATTTGAATAATTGGAATATTAAAGGTACTTCTGATTCTATCCTCTATGTCCAAAGAAACCAATATATTAAAAATTGTACCTTTGAAGGTAAGTATATACCCATAATCATTACAGATGGAGACGATTATTGGGAGATCACAGAGGATACCCCTTATTTATTTGAAGATGGGGATTTTGATGCGGTTACTATGGAATATACCGGTAAGGTAATAGATGAGGTATTTTCCAATACTATTAAAACCAAGTCGGTTATGTTTAAAATACCAGTAGGAGTGGATGAAAGTTTTATGGAAGATAATTCCATTCAAGATGTATTAGACATTTTCGAAGAAACTATATCCAAATATTCAAAATGGTATTCCAAGTTTTCTAATTATATAGATGTGGATATTGATTATTAGTCCATGGAATTTTTTTTAAGACCCTGGTATAAATTATCAAATGGATATGAATAATAAGGTATTAAAAAAGGGAGGTCTCAACCTCCCTTTTAATTATTAATCCTTTAAATAATTACTAATTATTAAAAGCATCATTTACCAATCCTTCTACCTCAGAAGAGCTCAAAGATTCCAAAGAAGTTTGTTCTGGAAGTTTAGAGAAGAAGGTTTGATAAGTTCCATCTGCATTCTTAATGAGATAGAAAGTATATTTTCCACTTTCTGTAGGAAGAGCAGAAATAGCATCGTCCTTATGGGCATCGCTGTCTTGGATAGCCGCTCCAAACACTTGTTTAACGGTAAGGGAAGTTTGAGTATCCTTATCGAAGTCAAAGGTAACCACAGAGGCGAAAGAAGGTACGTTGATATTAGATACCTTAGTCAATACAGCTTCCAATATACCAATAAGACCAGTTTCTTGTCCAATAGACAATTTAGTAGACAAAGCCTTTAATTTAGTATCGATAGAGGAGATAGCCGTATCGAAATTACCTTTTGCAGTTTCTCCAACTCCGGGTTCTGCAAATGCATCGGTAGAAAGTAGTTTGTTTACGGATTTACCAGCAGCCACATACGACTCCTTTTCAATACGTTTCTTAATTACCCCAATAAGAACAGAAACTCCATCCTTAGTTAAAATTTTAATTTTAGCCATTGTATATATTAATTAAATAAATCTTCTATTTCTTGGGCAGTGAGTGCCTCATAGTTGTCCTCCGGTAAGGAGATTTCCTCAAAGGAATTATCCAACTTTTTGAATTTAAATTTGTTATTAGAGAAGGTTACCTCCATTATACTATTAGGATTCTTATAGGAACTCAAATCAATCTCTCCAGTACCTCCATCACTCTTAGAATACAAGAGTTTATCATTGGCTTTGGATAAATCGGTGAGTCCTACAAAATTCTGACCTCCACCTTGATTATTAGGAAGGTTAATATCCTGAGAAGTATTATCGGTCTTAGTAACCTTTAATTTACCCCCTACTATATTAACATCTTTTACCGCTACTTCATTCTTGAGGTCGGATAAATCTACATTATCGGAGGTATTATCAGAACGGGTGATCTTAATAACATCTCCCACCCTGTCCACATCGGTAACTCCTACAAAATTAACTCCACCAGAACCAGAAGGGAGGTTGATTTCTTTGGTAGAATCATCGGTTTTCTTAAATTTGAGTTTATTACCAACCAATTCTACGTCTTTGAGACCATCAAAACTACCTTGACCTCCACTATTCTCCATACGTTTTACCCTTTTGATGAGTTCGATTAGGAAATCAATAAGGTTATTGTCGTAATCTGAGGTTAATTGTACAAATCCGGTAAGGTCTTCCAACCTATCATTCAACCTTTCGGAAGCCGCCTCGATAGACTCAGCATCCCTTCCTTTATATTTACCATTTCGAATACGGTTTACTGGAATCTCCCCGGCAATGGAACGGAGGATATTAAGAATGTAATTATCATTCTTGCCCAATTCTTGTTTGATGGAATTTACTAAGGCCTCCGTGGTTCTATCTTGGGAATTATCCTTAGATTCCTGTATTTGTTTGAGGCTTTCTAATAGTTGTTTGAGGGCCTCTTTTGTTTGGTTTGCCATTAGTTATAAATTTCGTTTATCAAATCACGGACATCGGAACGGGTTAATTGATTATCCAGCAATTGTTGTATTTTATTTTGAGATTGTTGCAATTTTACCTCCAATTCTTCTATTTTTCCGGTAGATTCAGTCAATTTTCTTTCTAATTCTTGATTTTTATTAACAAGATCCACCAGCTTATTGGAAAGTTCTGTATTTTTAGAATCTTGGTTGGATACCTTAGTCTCAAAAGTTTCTAATTTTCTTTCCAATTCCTGGTTTTTGGAGGTAAGTTCCACCAGCTTATTAGAAAGTTCAGTATTTTTAGATTCTTGAGAAGCTGATTTGCTTTCCAATGACTCTATTTTTCTTTCTAATTCTTGGTTTTTATTAGAAAGTTCTGCTAATTTAACATCCTGTCTGGAGTTATTATTAGCTCCTTCTATAATTTTACCCTCGAATTCGGATATCTTGGTATCGTAATTGGCGTTCTTGGTTTCCTGAGATCCTTTGAAAGTGTCATAAGATTGGATTTTAGGTTCCAATATATCCACTCGACCTTTAAGAACCTCCCCTTTAGATTTTACCTCCGCATATCCATCAGAAAGTTCTACTAATTTTTCTTTTTGGGTATTATTCTCTACCTTAATCTCTTGGATATCGGTTTTATATTTAGCACTTTCTTGTCTTAGGGTACCTACCTGATTTAACAAAGTAGGGAGATTGGCCCCTAAATCCTGGACTTTTTCCTCCAAAGGTTCTACCTTGTTCTTGATATCAGTTACCTTAGAATTGACCTCTACCTTAAAGGAGCTAAATAAATTATCATTTTCTCTGGAAAGTTCGTTTTTAGCCTGGGAAATGGCCAATTGGTTCTGGCCTTTCAATTCCTCTATAGCCTGAGGCAAAACTTGTTCCTTGAGTTTCTTGGATTCAGTCTTAGAAAATTCCTTTATTTCTTCCAATTTAGCGGTGGCCTCTGTTTTGAAGGATTCCAATTGTTCCACCCTGGTATTCAAAGAGGTTTGTTTAAGGGTGAGTTGGTTGAGTTTTTCCTTATGTTCCTCCAGAGTAGCAGTATTAGTAGAGGATTCCAGGGTTTTAATTTTTCTGGAACTTTCTTTAACCGCGTCTACTATAACCTGATTTTGTTGCTTTTGTTTTTCAATAAGAGCCTTAAAAGCATCCTGGGTTACTAATTTTTTACTATCTTTTAATTCTGCCATTAGTCTAAATTTATAATATCCCCATACCAGCGGTTCACATCGTCCCGATCCACCAAATCCAACAGGCGAGCCTTATTTTCCTCTAATGTTAATTTGTCGGCTGCACTCATAAGGCCTGGTTTTTCCGCAGATACTCGGGGGAGTCTTTGGATTAATTCATTGATAAATTCTTCCGAGTTGAGTTTTTCATAGACCTCATCAATTTCCCCGGCAAAATATTCGGTTAGTTCTCCTTTGGATTCCTCTATTTTAGCCAATATATCTGCTACCTTAGAGTCTTGGAGAGGAACCAGTTCGGTACCATCCCATACATGAGGGTTTCTCCCTACCACATATAATATATTCTTGGCGTAATTGGTGATATCCTCTTTTGTATCCACCACTACCACAGAAGGAACTGGGGTAGGTAACTCCTCCTTTTTAGCATAGTTATCCTGTATATTCTTCCAGAGGAGGGCTAAGGATTTTTTTAATTCGTCTTTACTTACGTTACAGCTCATTAAGGTTTCAATATATCTTTAATTTCGTTAAGGAAAGCATCTGGGGTGGGGCAGGTGTCTGAATCTGGGTTGGGCTGAGGTTGTGGTTGTGGTTGTGGTTGATTACCTCCTCCTTGATTTCCACCACCCTGGTTATTAGGATCAAAAGGATCTGGAATATTAGGAAGAACCCCATTTCCAGGGACTCCAGAATGATATTGTTTTAAGTGTTGTTCCATAGTCTTCTGGATCAGAACTTGCATATCATTACGGGCTGCTTGAACCGCACTTCTATACACATCCCCCAGCGCTGTGGTCAAATCTACCAACATAGGTTCCACTTGGGATTCCAGTTGGATAGATAGATACCATCCAAGAGGAGTGAGACCTGAATGTATCCCGCTTCTACCATCATAAGTCCATGGAATTTCTCCAGTTTGATTGGCCTTTATAGTTTTAACCGAATGAATAACTGGTGCCTTTATAGCCGTTCTCTTGGCGGTATCTACGGCATCAATTAACTTTTTAACCACCACATTGGTAGGATCGCTCTTGGCAATATCCAGACCTAAAGATTGGTTGGTAATATCGGCTCCAAATTCCCCGTTGCCATTGGCAGAGATTTTATAGGCCTTTCCATTATCGTACTTATCTATACGTATTCCTTGACCACTCTTGAGAACCGCGTTTACAATGGTATGGGTCTTTCCTAATTTAGAGATATCGTCCAATAATTTTTGATCGTTAGGAAGAGGGCCATTTCCAGATACTACCCCATTTTTTTGGAGGATTTCGTAAACTGCCTGTCTGAATTTATTTTGATCAATGGCTTGTTGTAAATTTCCCATTAGTTATATATAAAAAATGTATGAATAAATTTGATTATACCCAATACAATTGAGGTATGTATTTAACGAATTTAAATATACTATCCCGTATAAAATTCTTGTGACCTACCAAATTTTGCTCCGCTATGTATTCCAGAGCTTGGGAGAAATCCTTAGCATCCTTCTTAAAATTGGTACCAGCGATATCCAAATCCAGGCGGATCATGCTATCTACATACTCCTTTACCTCCAATATAGTCTGTTCTTCCAGAGACATAATCCAAAAGTCTGGGTTCTGGATGGATCTCAATAGTACATTTTTGAGTCCTTCGGTGTATATGTTGATTAAATTATAGGACTTGAGAGAATTAGGTATATTCAAATCCCCATACGGGCTACTACATCCACAGGTGGAACTGGATATTTGGGTGGCAGAGGACGGTAGGTCTGGTAATATTTGTAACTGGTACAGTACTGTTAAAATATCATCATTACCTTTATTTTTGAAAAATTGGATGGCTCTTTCTAATAAAGGATTTACCTTCCCATCAGAGGCAGCATCTTTAAGACCCTGTAAAATAGTATCCAAGAAGAAAATATAAGCATTCTTAATGGAATCCTGAGTCAAATGGGGTGCCAAATTCCCTTGATGTTGGTTGTATTTTTCATAATTACGAGTGGAATTGGCCTTTTCTGTCTCTGGATAATCTATGAAATCACACAAATCATCACTCTTCCAGATGTTGGTATATACCATGAGGTTCTCATCTATACCTTCCCGTTCTGCTTGTATGTAGTCGGTTAAGGAGAGATCCTCCAATGGAATCACATATTTCATACGAATCCAATACGCATACCTTCCCTTGAGGAGGAGGTTAAAGGCTTCGTCTGAAGTATGTATTCTGTCTTTAAATTTTATGAACATTGATATAAACGTTTATATGATGTTGTTTTTACTTATTGAATTGTTGGAGGGCGTCTTTTTCTATACCCAATTTAGCCTGGATATTGGCTTGGAAGGCCTCAATTTTGGCTTGTAACCAATCTTGGGCTTGTTTTTGTTTGGTGTCCAAAAAAGTATTCAGTTGTTCCATGGTCTGGGTTATTTTCTTCTGGATTTCCTCTTTTTTGGATTGTAACCATTTCTGGGATTTGTCCCTGTTTTTGGATTCTAATTCATCCAATTGTTTTTGGTAAGATTCTATTTTGGATAGGTATTTTTCTTTAGTATCCATAATCTTTTTCATCTTATCCTGAAATAGGGTTTGATAGGTTGATAGGCTCTCCATGATTAAATAATAGGACACATTTTTGAATGCCAATAAAAAAAGATAAATTTTTATAACTCATTGAATATGTTCGTTTTACCTCATTTTTAAGGTAGAAAAATATAATATATTGATTTAGAGGTAGTTATAAAATGACCAAAACCAGGATTTTTGGCTTTGATAATTATTTAAATCATTGATTATCAGTGTGATATAGATTATTGATTTAGAGGTAGTTACATTTTGACCTGCCAATATAAAATCGCCTTCAAACTCAATAAAAAAAATTTTTTATATTAAATAACTTTTTTTGAAGTTTTGTATTTTCGGTACCGCTTTTTAAAGGTGCTTTTTAAAGGCTCGTTTTTTTGTGGTAGTTTAAGAGGCCATGTAAGGAGATAATTTTTAGTTGGAATCTGGATGGACTCCTCCGGGTCAATTGGTAGTCAAAAATTCCACCTCATTTGTATTCAATAATCATTTTTGGATGTAATCAAATACTATAAACATAGTTTAATTCTCATTTTAACACGGATTTTTTAAACGATCTATATAAAGTAATATTCTTATACACCCCGAGATGAGATCATTGAAATTTCATAGGTATTTTTAATTCAATGATATTTTTAACCACTTTAAAACCAAAAAATAAATTGAATATATCAAAAAGTATTGATAACCAATGATTTATATTTCATTGATACTGAAGTAGATAAATAAAATCCTAATACAGCTTAAATAGCCTTCAAAACCAATAAAAAAAATTTTTTATATTAAATAACTTTTTTTGGATCCTCTCATTTTATCTGTTATTTTTTATCGTAGTTTAAGAGGTCTGTTTTTATCGGCTATTTTTTTGTGGTACATTGGAGGTGACCATCCAGGCCAGTTTTCCCGGAGGTCGAACGGAACTTCAGTGGGGTGTTAACCAAAAATCCAAATTCATATTCATTTTTCACCTACCCTAACCTCATAAACCTATTCTAATTCTCATTTTAACATAGATTTTTTAAGCGATCTATATAAAGCAATATTCTTATATACCCTAAGATGAGATCGTTGAAATTTGATATGTAATTTTAATTCGGCAATTTTATAAGGGGGGATGTTACCCGAACCTCGAATGGTCTGGAAGATCCAGTTACCAATTACCAAAGAAAATACCAGAGGAAATTTGGATCCAAAAAACCAACCAAAAAACGATACCATTTTTGATACTAAATTTTTCGGTACCGAAAATACAAAACTTCAAAAAAAGTTATTTAATATAAAAAATTTTTTTTATTGAGTTTGACTGGCATTCAATATTGGCCGGTTGATATATAACTACCTCATTATCACATTATTATAATTCATTGATTATTAATACTTTAAATAATTATCTAATCCAGAAATATTGGGTCACCTCATTTTCTAACTACCTCATTATCAGATATTTATAAATTTTACTACAAAAACCATGTAAAACGATGATAATCAATCATTTATCTATTAATCTTAAAAAATTTCAAAATCATATTATTTAAACAAAAAACCAATGGAAATCAGAGAAGCCGGAACCCGTTTTAAACCAGTCAAATTATTCACTAAAAAATATAATTATATCAATAAACCTCACTTATTTGATTTCAATTATATGGAGGAATCTTTCCTTCCCAAACTGCTCCCTTTATATACCTCCAACACCAAGAATATCTATCTAAGAAGGGTATTTCATTTTATAGAAGAAGTATTTAGGAATTTATTTAAGGAAGTATCTCGTATTCAGAGATTTAAAAGTCCGTTTATTTCGAGGTTTTGAACATTCATTATCCAGTAACTTCTTTTTCCAAATTTTATTCTTTGGAATAGGTAAAATTTATATCGATTTGGCTCATATTATATTAAACCTAATCTAATATTGACTAATCTAATGTACCATGGAAAACGAAAAGCAAATACTGGAATCCTTGTATGGAATAGAAATCACTCCAGAGATGGAATCGGAATTACAATTAAAAAATGACCCTAATTTCGAATTAGGAAAATACCTGTATATGGGTATGGGACTTTGTAAAGGGCATAGGGTAGTAATATCAGTGGCCTATAAAATAGATTATTGTATTAAAAAGGCCATCCAATTTTTAAAAGTAGATGAAAATGTGATATTCACCCACATTAATAAAGTTAAAGTTGGAGAAACTTCGCCATGTAACCAATTTATCATAAACAAAAAAAGAGGAACCTTTTGAGTTCCCCCTTTTTTATACCCTTTAATAGGATATTAGCTTCCAAATACATCATTGAAAGCTTGTTCCACTTCAGAATCAGTAAGTTCTGTAGGCAATTTAGCTTCAATTTCTGCAATCTTAGCTTTATTGGTTTCGGCTTTTTGATCAGCACCTTCAGCCGCAGTTTTAGCTTCGTTGGCCTTAGACAAAGCGGTTCCGGCTTCGGTTCTGGCTGCACCTGCCTCAACCTGGGCATTGGTGGCTGTAACATTTGCGGTATTTGCGATAGACTCCGCATCTTCGGCTTTTGATTTAGCAGACTCCGCTTTAGTATCTGCTTGGGTAGCCTTTGTAGCAGCATCATCAGCAGATTGTTTTGCTTCTCCTGCTGCTGTCTTAGCCTGTTCCGCTTTTGATTTGGCGTCACTTGCATCGGTAATTGCCACATTAGCGTTGTTATCAGCTCGGGTAGCCTTTACGTCGACTTCTTCAGCCTTAGTCTTAGCACCTTCTGCCTTAGCATCCGTAGCCTTCACTTTAGCTACCACGAGAGCAATGAGCTTATTAAGCCCTTCTTGAGTTAGTACTTTACTCATTTATAAAAACAATATATTAATTTTTAAGGATTTACTAATTTAATACGATAACTTCCGGAATAATTACCCCCCCAACCTACCCTGGAGTATAAGGATAAATTTACTTCACATAAAAAATAAATTTTATATCCCTGGAGACTTTTTAGATTTTGTAATAAGATTCTTCCTTCAAACCATCTATTTTCTCCTTCCAATTTATACACTATAAGATCTTCAGAACTTAAATCTAAATAGGAATCCTTAGAAAATATCATATACAATGGATAGGCATACCCAGCCAATACATCTCCGTCAGTATCCACCTCAAATTTGTTTACCATACGCAGGATATCCCGATTACCATGGTAATTGCCATTGGAAGGTACCTCTCCATAATAATAGGCTCCAAAAAATTTCTCATTTCCCTCTCTTCCTAACCCTTGCATCATGGAAGATACTGGATAGGAGTTCCCATTCTCCTGGAAAGTATAATCAGAGGTTATTCCAACCAGCATCTCCTTTCCTCCTTTAGTGATGGGCTTTAAATCAGAACGATTACAATATAGTATATGGCCCACATTATCATATATATTATGGATATTATAAGCCACCCCTCCAATATTGGTAAAAACCTTAGCATAACTCCCTTGGTGACCATCCAACAGCCTTTTTTGTTCTCCCGGAAATATTAGCTCTATTTCCCACTCATTAAAATAGGAATTATTAGGTACATCTCCTACCTTTGCAATAGTCCAATCTCCCATTAAATATTCGGAACCCTTACTGAAATCCAATGTAGTGTAATTACTATCTAAACTTTCTACCAATATGGTACCTCCATTATATTTTTTGAGGATATCTACCCCTAAGGATCCACTATTATGGTACATAATTGGGTATTCTCGACTTTTTTTACCCAAAAGACTCAGAAGTTTGTATAATCCGGTTTTTGATAATACTTCACTCATTTATTAAATTTAATATAAATATTTAAGGGTTCTGTTTTTTATGGTAGAGGAAATGGATGCATCCTCAAACTCAAAAAATATAAAATGTTTAATAGTATTGGGGTAATCATCCAAATTAGTCTCTATACTTACGCTTTTACCTTCTATACGTGGTCTGCTACCAAAAGCTTCCTCCATATCTACAAATGTTTGCCTCTCCTCTTCTGTTGGATCCTCCAACTCACATTCAATGGTGAATTGATCCGAATTATGGGTATCAAAACTCATGGAAAAAATAGGATAATTAAACCAAAGATATAATTTATCTCCGATCAATTTATGCCTCATTAAACCGGCATTATCAGTTCCACCCCCTAAGCTTACAGAAAAACCCCCTACATCTATATCTGAAAAATTACGTTCTATCTTCCACTTGGATACATCAGGGAAGTTAAAATCTACTATTAATAAATTATCCTTATTACCGAGATTAAAAAATTGTATGTGATTCATTATATATTCCTAATATCAATATAACATTTTTGATTCCATATACTCACCACCGCAGTACTTCCATCATCCCCATTAAACGTAGTATCCCCTGTATAAATAATAGACTTACCAGTACAGGTGAAATTTACATTCCCAAAATCGAATACCTTACGGAATGATATGGAACCTCTATGTTCCAGTTGATTTAATTCTATAGTACAATTGGATACCACAAAAATTGTGTTATTTTGCCACTCTCTTGTTGCTGTCCAATTATCTCCAATTTCACCACCTACTCTTATAACATCATCATACCAAGCTAATTCTCTGAAACCACCATTATCATCATTAAATCTATTTCCATCAACTGTGTTTCTCACCCCTATTCTTGTTGCAGGATACCAGTCTGACTTATAAAATTCTAACGTCGATGTGGAACCTCCTGCGTAAAAAGATAATAAAATACCAGACCCCCCGCCACTATTTACATAGTAGCCCCCTGTACCTCTATCCTTAAATGTTTTTAATTCTGACAATAAAAACCCAGGTTTTGTAAACCCAAAATCAGATAAAGGTTTTACTCCACCACCGGCTAAAACTACCTTATCATTACTATCATTACCCCAGAGTTTAATTCCTTTAAATTCTCCATACACCAAATCATTAAATGGCTTATTTCCAAAGGCTATGGAATTACCATCAGGTCTGGCCACCATTTTTATTTTATCAATGAAGGTAAGTTCCCCGTTTATATTTCCGCCGGTTAAAGGTAATTTATTATCAATTTCTCCCTTTAAATCTTGGATAAGTTTTTTAAGTTTTACCAATAACTTTTTAATTCCTATACTATTTAAAAATTTTTCTTTCATTTTATTTTAATATCTATAAGGTTAGAACTGAGTCTTTCCAGTAAGGAATAGGGTTCTCATTGGGGTCAATAAATACGTCCCCATATTTAACATTAGGATTGGCTCCATTATTTTTTGTTAAAAAGAAATTCATAATGGAAAAGAAGTATTTGCCTCCCCCTCTAATAAAGATATGTTTTGGATTATTAAACCGGTGGATAGCCCATATTTTACCTTCAGGTTGTTCTGGATCTTGGGAACTGAATTCTATACCTACATTTTGTAGACTTTCTCCATTAACATATTTAAAATGGAGAATACCCGAACAGGCTATATTATTGGAATCATCTACAAAGGAAACTTTATCCGTTATATTGGCTAATACCTCCGGCCTACCATACTCTCTCCATTTAGGATTTATTTTATAAATTACCCATTCTCCATATAAAAAATTCATATTTAAAGGGGCTTGTAATCTATAAAATTTATTTTTATCATACTTAGCCTCCGATAAATCCACCAAAAAGGTTTGAACAGATCTTTTATATTGTAACCCATTGGTAGCATAAACCGAATTATAATCCCCTAAAGTACTACTTTTAAAACCATATAAACCTACCTCTATAAAAGGGTCATTAGTTCCAAAAGTCTGACCCATTTTTATCCCTCCGGTGAATTTTAAGGTGGTGGTGGAAATTTCCGGAGCCTCCAAAGTAGCTCCTACCACAGAAATAGTGGATACATTATTAGTGGAAGCAAACCTTAGACTTCCTCCGGTACTAACCACATTTCCATTTTTGTTTCCATAGACCCCTAAGTTTACACTAAAACTGTTATTATCGAGAATATCTCCTATAAATAATTGATAACCACCTGAATTAGAACCTTTTACTATATATTCGTTATTACAGGTTAGCAAAGTTCTATTATTATTCAAACTCTGGAGTCCAATATAGCTGTGCCCCCCATTTACCGGCGGAAATTTAATCAGATCCCATTTACCGGTATTCAAAAATCTGGAATTGATGAGGGAAGCATCCGTATCCTCCGGATTTACTTTATTATACTGAGAAAATTCTATCTTTTTGTCTAATTTTCCTTTAAATAAGTTTAAAATCTTCTGGAGACCAGTTAAATCTATAAATTTCGACATTTTTAATCTTGTTCTTTAGATATTTTTTGTAATTGTTTAATTTGTTCCTCCCTCAATTCATCCTCATCAATACCCTCCTCATCATATTTACCAGACATAATATCTATAAATCTATTGATTTTTCCGTCTTTAGAATAAGCATATAGAGCTTTCATTACAAAAACGGGAGGATATTTCCCATTGGTTAATATAAATACATTTTGTAAAACCTTAGAACCTGGGTACAATAAGGTTATAAACTCTATTATGGATTTATAGGTATCCCCAATCACATTACTTCCTAATACATTTCCGAAGGCCTTTAATATTAAATAAACTCCAATAATAATGGACAACATGGAGAAAGTGGAGTAGCAAAAATCTTTGATAGATAATGTTCTCATTTTCATGTGGTATCTTACTCCCACAATGGCATTAACTGTCAATACTAACACTAAACTGGTGGCAAAGGTTTCATTATTACCATACCAACTGGTGGCAATTTGGTACATCCAATATAAAGGGGCAAACTTAAATACACTTTCCGCGAGAAATAATATTCTATCGGAGGTATTTATATATTTATCCTGAGAAAATACGAAAGTAATAGGAGAGAAAAAAACTATAATAGAAGTGATTATATTTTTCATTCTTCCTTTTTAATTATATAGGCACCATAAAATTATAAACATCCCCACAAAAAATGGATTGACTACCAAAGTCCATTTATCCATTTTCTCAGGTTCTTTTGGATTTCTATTATAATAAAAATCATAGGTAAATTTTTGGGTTTCAGACAACAAGGCATACTCCGACTCTTTAATAGGAAATATTCTAAAGTATATAAAACCAAAAAATACTGCTATCAGAGTGTATATCATGGATATATGTAACCAAAAATCATTTTTTAGAGCTACTGAAAATATACCCATACTTACAAATCCTGGAAATATCCAATTAGCAGCCCTTACAAAATTGCCTATTGGAGTGATATAATCCAAGGCAAAATTCCTAATTATAAATTTTCTAAACATATTTTTTAATAATATCGATCATTTTATGGAGGGTGTGGGCATATTTAGTTCCGGTGGCATACCCGGCATTGGCCACTTCCGTGGCAAACTTATAAGGATCTGATTTTACGGACATAGCCTTTGCATACCTTTTATTTACTACAAAAAAGGTACCATGTTCTGTAAAACATTCCTCCGGAGTATCATATTTACGGAACCAATCCTTTACTTTATATACATATTTTCCATCCTCCCTTTTGGTAACAGATAATACTGCAGGAAATTTTGATCTATTTTCCGCAGTATCTTTTGGAAAAATCTCTGTAGTGATTAATAATTGTTTTTTATTTTCCGGGGTATTCTTGGAGGCTTTCACCCCAAAAAACATATTCCCCGGTATTCTTTCCCCCCACTGGCTCTCCAGAGCCGCTTGTGCCAGTATAAAAATAGCGGATATACCGGTCTTTTTCTGGGTTTCTAAAGCAAATGGTAGGAATTTAGTTACAAATTGTTGTGGAACCATTTAAACATTTCATTTATTGGTTAATTTGGTGGATAAAATGGTTGATCAATTATCTGGATCCTATTGATTTAACCATTTTATTAAATATTCCATGGAAAAGTTTGGTTAATAAAATGGTTTCATATGAAACTTATCCATTTTTCTTTAAATTTTTCACCTCATTTTTTAAATTCCTTATCTCAGTCATCAGCTCTCCCATTTTTATCCTATCTTCGGTAATCATGGTCTCCAATAAAAGGATATGGCCTTTTAATAAGGTAAAAATTTTTTTAATATTAATCTTCCAACTCATTTTCTTCTACTACCACTGGGGTAATCTTATCAGTTTCTTCCACGTCTTCCTTATCTTCTCCGGCATCATTATTTTCTGCCTCGTTCAAAGGAATGGTTTCTTCCGAATCCTCCGTGGAAATAATTTCGGTTACTTTTTCTACCTTATCCTCATCCACTGGGATATTATTTGGATCTGGTTGTTTATTCAAGACCTCACAAATCCATTCATAAGTTTGGGTAATTTCTCCTCTTTCCCACAATTCACTCAATTTGGTGGCTCGAGGATTTCCTTGTGAGTCAAACCAACCAGTCTGGGTAATTACTCCAAAGTTTACTAATTTTATAAAGTCTTCCTTATCTAATACTAAATCTTTGTTAAGGGTTGCTATATCCATTTTGAATCTTATTATTTATATAAAAATAATAGGACTGACATGGAAACCCCTAATTCCAATAATAATAACCAGAAGCCACCTCAAAATACTCAAAAAACCCCTCCACCGGTTAATGCTAAACCAGAGAAACCGGTCAAAGAGGAGAAACCAGTGGCTCTTAAAGACAATAAATCCCTCCACACCTTAGTAGATGTCATTGTGGAGTTGAACCGTCGTGGGGTGAATTTAGGGAGTGCCATGAACAACAATCCAGAACAATACGTTAAACAAGTAGAAGCCTTTGGAAAATCCATGACGGCTATGACCGCTGTTATTAACGGAGGGGTTCAAGTGGCTCAGGCCTTGGCTCAAATCAAAATCAAAAATAAAGAATTAAGGATGGCTTATAAAAATGTAGATAAGATCCTTAATTTTTCGGCCTATGTTACTCAGGAGATTACCTTTAGATTGTCCGAACAATTTAAAAAATTGGATATTGTGGAAACTAAAGGATATACCCTGGTTACCGATAAAGATGGGAAGACTACCAAAACCGTATATGCAGATAAAGATGGGTATATTTTAAAGTCTTTGGAGGCTGTTAAAATGACCTTTGATTTAGTAAACTCCACCCTGACTCTTATAAAGGATATCAATGGTCAATTTGGTAGGTTCAAAGGAAGGACTATCATGAGGAGAGCCCGTAAGAATATTAATATGATTCTTACCTTCCTACAAACGGATATCCATAATTTCATAAAAAATTCTACGGCCAGTCTTAAAGAAATCGACCCACAATCACTGGTAGCCATGGAAAAACAATTGTCCTTTGTTAAAAAGACTTTTGATACTATTAAAGGGCTGGCTATGTCCTTAATGATATTACCGCCTCTATTGATAGTGGCCAATTTGGCTCTTCCAATGGTATATGGGTTTGTAATGAGCCTGACTTATGCCATGAGAGTGATGCAAAAAGGTATGGAGGGTAACCAATTGAAGGCTATTTCTGAAACCTTCTCCTCCACCACCAAAATTGTTATGAGTGTAATGGCAGTGGCTGGATTAGTAGCCTTAGGAGCCCTAATATTACCAAAGGCCTTTATGGGCATGATTTTAACCATCCTTTTTGTAGGAGCCTTGTCCATATTTATATATACCCTCACCTTAATATTCAAAATAACCTCTAAATTGGATAGCGCCTCCTTACAGATGCATATGTCTAAAATAGGTTTGATTGTATTATGGATCATGGGGGTAGCCCTCATAGCCACCATAGCTCCTTTGATTATGATACCAGCACTTAAGGGTCTGTTGGTAGTAGCCTTATTTACCATGGCATTGATTCCGTTTGTATTAGTATTAGGGTTGTTTGGGTGGGCCATGCAACTGGTAGCTCCTTTATTCATGCCGGTATTAATTGGTATAGGTCTGATAGTAGCGGTGGTGTTGGCTTTGACCATTATTGCCTTGTTATTAATAGCCCTGGAACATATTAATTTCAATAAAGATAAGGTATTACAATCGGTTAGAGATATTATTGAGGTAGTTACCGAAATTATAACCTCCATATTCGGAAGTCCGGCTCAACACGATAAACCAGGGTCTGAAATACTTTCCTTATTAGGATTGCCTTTTAAAGTATTAAATATGGCTCTCCAGGGACTTGGGGCAGCCGCTTGGTTAATATTGGCCGTATTCTCTATTGCGGCTTTGGTATTGATCAGTGGTTTATTAAAATTAATCAGTTTTGATAGTTCCACCAAGAAAACCATTATGGATACCGTCCAGAATATAGTGGAGATAGTAGCCTTTATTGTGGATAATGTATTGTATGGAGAGACTAAGAAGGGAGAAAAACAAGATACTTTTGCCGATTTATTTGGAAGTGTAGGCCATGGTCTGGCTCGAATAGTGGAGGGGTTAGCTTCTTTTGGATATTTGGTGTTTGCCATGATGTCTATAGCAGTTATCCTATTGATATCCAAGATGTTAAGTTGGATTGAATTTAACCAAGCCGATGCCACGGATTTAAAGGAACGTATCAAAGGTATTATAGATTCCATCCATTTCATCCAACAACAATTGTTAACCATTAATTCCCCATCGGATGGTAATAATCAAAACAGAGGTATATTCGGAAGCATCATAGAATTTTTCTCACCAGGGTTGGCTAATATGATAGATGGTTTGTTTGCCTTAGGAAGTTTGGTATTTATATTTATATCCATAGCCCTTATCAAAGGGATAGCCTCTTTCTTAACTACCCTAAGTTCTGTCAATATAGCCGAATTGGATAAGGCTAAGAATAATGCAGCTCTGGTAATGAATGCAGCCCGTGCGGTAATGGATAGTTTGTTTGAGACTAAAGCCGAACCAGAGGATTCTGAAGGAGGATTCTGGGGATGGTTAAAAGATACCGGTAAATCCCTATTTAATTTCATTGGAGGTATCGGAGATATGGTGGAAGGCCTATTGAAGCTCGGTCAGGTGGCTGGGTTGATGGTAGGTATTGGCCTGATTTCCAAATTAGGAGACATGTTAAATGAACTCGGGAAAAAGGCCAATGTAGATAGTAGCATCCAAAATAACGTAGCCAAGTTATTATCCACCTCAAAATTCTTAGTCAAAAATTTATTGGATGATGAAAGTTTAGGAAGCAAGGATACCTTTAAAAAATTAGAAGCCGTTTCCAAGACTTATGATGTAGTAGGTTCTATCTTACAAAACCTCAATAAACTTAATGTAGGAAGTAACTTGGATAAGTCTATCTCCAGTATGAAGGAGGTAAATGCCGTTATTAAAGAGATGGTGGGGCTTTCCGATAGGGATGTGGCTAATAACAAGAAGGTAGTAGACGATTATGTAAGGTTCTTGGAAAAGGTAAATTCTGCGGATGCCTCTAAATTAACCACCACTTCTAAAATCATGGAAAATTGGGCTAAACTCAGTGAAAGTATCAGTGGTAATTTTGAAGGCCTGGCTCGTTCTATGAATGAACATATATTACCAGCTCTCCAAAAATTAAATGAGACCATGGGAGAGGTAGTGGAAACCTTAGATAAGGGAGTGGAACAAAACGCTTCGATTGCCGCCATGAACACCAATGAAGGTATGACCCAAGAAAATATTAATAAGGCCAGTGCCGGTAATATTGATGCCAAGAGAGCCATGGAACGAGCTAAATTGGCTCAGGATTATTCTACGGCTACCATTGGAGATTTGTATGATTTGTTTGCCACTGGAGATGCTCGCGTTCGTATCAAATAGACGAACGTGTTTTGCTGGTTCCATGGATCTGAAAGTATCAAACCAATTAGCAATTGAATAAAGTTCCGGAAGAAATATCGAATCTGACTTTCATGGTCTGTTATAATTGGACTGTAAGTAATAAACCAGATAACCATGAACCAGTTAAAAGAATCCAGACTTACATAAAATATCTGGAACCCAATTAACCAAATAAAAATTGGCCATTTAATATTATGGTCATCTTATAAAATATAAAAAGAGATGTTATCACTTTCTCCTCGATATGATTTATTCAGGGTATTGCTCCCTCGGGAATTTATCCCAGTGGAAATATCCAAAAAATATACCCCTCTGATTAACAGAGAACCTCAGGTTATATATACTACCATTGACTATTTAAATGAGAGTATCAAAGGAATATCCTTCCCCGGTATCTCCCAGGTCAATGTAATTCAGAGGCAAACTTCTTCTAATCCTATGAAATATAAAGGTTTAGGAGGACAGGAACCTACCACTGATATCATATACCCTGGATCCAAAAACCCTTTGGATACTATTAATAAAGAATTTTCCATTGATTTTAGGGTCAATCAGGGACTATTTAATTACTTCATTATACAGGAAACCCTATTCTATAGGATTATGAAGGATATTAATTATAGCGAACGTATAGATATACCCCTTCAAATTCTCTCAGAAAAGGGCCAAATTTCGGCGATCGTTTATTTTAGGGATTGTCATATGGATGGATTAGATGGGGTGAATTTTTCCTATGATAAATTAGAAAGACAAACGGAGACTTTTTCCGTTCAGTTTAAATTTAACAATATTGAGGTAGAATTAATAGAGAAATAAATATGGACATCGTCCTTAAAAGACCAATGGATTCCTCCACCAAGGTTCCGGCTTCCATTGGCTATACATTGAAACTGAAGTTCCAACATAATGAAATCCCAAGGGCTTCATGTCCTTGATATATTTAATAAAATATGGAAGATATTATAACCAAAGACCCTATCCTATTTAGGAAGACAGAATTTAAGGAATTTACCGATTTATTATCCAAGACCTTTGTTATACCATTTGATTTTGAAGCCTCTATCATACAGGTTACCGAGGAATTTGTAGGTAGGCCGGATCTACTGAGTAAAGAAGTATATGGATCAGAAGAATATGCCTCTATTTTATGCAAGCTTAATGGTATATCCAATCCCTTGGCCTTAAATAAAGATATGTATATAGTGGTACCCAAGCCAGATTCTTTGGATGATTTTTATGTAATGCCGGAGAATTGGGAAACTGAAAAAGACGATTTTATGGGAACTAAAACCAGGGATAAAGACGATATATTCAATCCTAAACCTAAGACCACCAAAGATAAAAAGAGAAAACCTAATGAGGCTCTTATTACGGATAAAAGGTTTAATATAGATGCATTGTCCAAGTCAGTGGTTTATTGATACCAGTGGTGTATTGAAATAAAAATAGCATGATACAAAGTACCATGCTATTTTTTGTGTTTTCTATATACCCTGGAAATCATCCAACAATCCATTTAAACAGATATTTTTTAACAAATTACCTTTTAAAAGGATACATGGAAATATTCCATTTATTTTATAGTATACCCTGGATCAAAGAGAGCCGATATCAGCAGCCAATTTACCAATAACCGCCAATTTCACCGGATCATTTTTATATTGTTCTGTCAATTGTTCAATACGAGCCTTCAAACCATCAATTTCCTGTTGTTTCTTATTGGATTCAAATAAGGCTTTTTCTGCACGAGATTGGCTTTCCACTACCTTTTCGATGGCTCCGTCATACTCATTGATATCCACATTCAATTTAGATTTCAAGAAACTTACCACCTCTAAGGCATTTTCATTTACCTCGAAATTTACTGGAGTAGAAATATTCTTAGCATACAAATAATTTCCATTCTCAATTACCAAGAAATTACCTTTTTTGGTCTCATAAATGGAAGTATTATTCAAAATAAATACATTGCTGTAATTTTCTACCAATAAGGCAATACTTTCCAAGAATTGAGCGGTTCTCTTTTGAATAGCATTGGAAGAAGCCATTACCATCAAACGAGCCTGGTCTCTGAATTGACTTATATTATCAAATACTGTTTTCTCATTATTGATTTTAGAGTGTTTAGAGAGTTCCCCATTCTCATCTACCACATAATAAGTATTCTCATTGAAATATATTTTGATATCGGCATTGGTATTTTCAGCCAAAGATACTGCATCTGATTCTAAGAGGCTGGATACAATCTTAAAGGTATTGGATACATTCCTCCAATCTCCTTTTTGTACCTTTTCTCCACTCTTATAACAATACAATTCCTTATTAACTACTGTATACATGGTTTCTTCCCCATCTTCCATAACAGTTTCCATATAAGCCACTGGGAAATGACGGGTATATTCAGTGGTATGTTCGATAACAGATTGATTATTAAATACTTGTTTTACCACATTACGGATACCTTCACAATACATAGTATCTTTGAGTACTCCGGAACGGATAAAGTTAATTACCTCTTGCTCAGAACGATTCTCCAATAATTTTTCTACTTTGGAAGCCGCATTCTTATTCAATAGGTCATATTTACGGTTGGAGTTATTAATGGATTCCACCACTGATAATAGAGACCAACTTACCTGATTATCTTGGATAAAGGAAGTGATCGGCTCCAAAGACTGTTGTAAGGCCGTGTCATAGAGGTGGTTGGAACATTCCTTTATGAAATTGTTTATTAGAGTACAGGAAATGGGATTGTTAAGTACATAAGACTGGTATTTTTCCAATATATCCAGACCTGTTTGGGTCAAAGCCGAAGCTTTTAAAATAGATTCCATTAAATTAGAATCCGTCAAGAAATTCTTATTCATATTTGATTAGTATGTATATATTAAATAATAGGACAGAATTAGTTTAATCTTTCCATATTAAACAAAGCAAAATATCCGGGGTAATTTTTTCCAGGAGGGTTAAACCTTTCTACCACAGTGGCCTTTATTTTTATAGGAAAATTGGGATCCGGACTATTTCTAAACTCATCTGCAGTCCAAATGTCAAATTCCCCCAAATCGTTTTGCACCAAATTTTTCACATAATATATTTTTCTATTATCCTTCACCAACTCCCCTTTAAAATTCACATTCCCAATATTATCCTTTGTGGTTGATTCTGCATTTACCTTAATAATATTATAGTCCTCATCGTTTAATCTATTGAAATTCAATATATGATCCACATATGCCTGGTGCCCCCCAAACAACTGGATTGGGGTTTTATTGGTTTTAAAAAATTCAAACATAACATCCGCATCCTCCTCCGATACATTTAATCTAATGGATTTCCCCCAACCAAAATCATTATTGAAATAAACGGGGAAAACTAAACCATCACCTGCATCCTCCACCAGAGGTACCTTTAAATAAATATATTTATCCTTACCTTTAATCCCAATGGTTTTATCCAGACGTATAGAAGGGTCAATAAATCTATATTTAAATATAAAATTAGCACTACCTTGAGGTTTCACCTCATTTACTTTTTCATAATGAAAATTAAAAGATCCATTATTAATAAATGTATTGTTCAGTTTGAATAATGGTTTACCATTATGGGAAGAATCAGATTGACTTGAAATATGATTGATATATAAAACTTCTGGATATATAACAAAACTATTGGGGAGTTGTATACCCATGGATGTTAATTCATTTACTACCTTTTGATTACATAAAATGTTTAATGCGGCATCAAACTCCACCTCCCTGGGTGCATTTTTAAATTCGTTATAATCCGTAACCAATATGGTTACATATGCATATATATCCAACTGAATTTCAAATCCATTCTTACTAACCAAGTAATTCATGGTTCCCGTTGTTTTACACCCAGTAGCATTCGGAAATAATTCCATATTAAAATTCCTTTTAAAAACAAAGTCATTATTAGTACTGGGAGCACAATAGATTAATTCCCTATTATCTCCAGAGGTTTCCACTACCTTATTAGTCGAAGTATCATAAAATTTCTTGGTAACTGGTAGGTAATTATTATTTTCATCCTCTACAAATACCGGTATTTTATAGGTAACCTCTCCATCTCCTGTCAACAAACCAGTCTTCTTTCTATATTGGTCATCATATACTACCACCCCCCCCTTTCTACTTACATTAGGGCCTAAATCATGATCCGAAGGTAGTGGATAAGTATTTATAGCTCCATAATTATCAAATCCTCCTGATACCTCCAATTTACCAGAAATTTTGGCTCCGGTTCCATAATAGGATCTCATATCATCGTCTCCAAACACCCCACACAAACCAAAAACACCACCATCATTTGCCTGAATATGAACTCTTTTAAAATCTTCGGATTTATAATCATTCCCTGGGTTGCTCCAATCCTTGCAATAAAAGGGTTCTGATATAACCGGAATGGCTCCAGTGGCCACCAACACCTGGGTTCTCATCAAACCATATACATCAAACCCATAGTAATCATTGGAGGTAGGAATAATTCCGGGTCTATTTAACTTCATATCCTCAGTATTATTAAAAGGATATAAATTAATGGTATGTATATTCTTATGTTCTTTCTTGAGTTGGTTTAATGAGTTTCCAAAATTCCCTCCATCCGGTCGTTGAGGTTCGGAATACATCATAAAATACCTATTACCATCTCTTTCCTCATTATTCCTATACATAGGAAATAGGATACCACGGGCTGGGGTACTACCATCATTTATTGGATAATTCTTATAGGCACCCATATCCATCATCACCGAGAATAGGTTTTTTACATTGGTACCTAAATCCAACCTATTATCTTCGGAACAATATACTATCAAATCCTTTCCATCAGAAGATAAAGCTGTGCTCCCTACCCATAAATTATTACCTTTTTTAGTGGGGTCAAAGTCTAACCCAGGTAATATAAAGGCAGGTTTATTAATATATTCCTTAATAATTTCCGCATAATTATCTACCTTAGTATCTCCGGAAATATACAAATTACGGGTTCCAATATGGGATACCTTAAAAATATCTCCAGATCCTCCCTCTTTGCGAGTTACTATAACAAATTGATTATTAACTGATTTCCCTGGTTCTCCTTTTTGGCCCATCACTGGTATGGCCGTCACTACCCCATTCATCTTCCAAGTATAGGTATTGGTGGTTCTGTTATAAGCCACTTGGGGAAAGGCATTATAAGCGGTGAATTTATAATCATTTCCTTCAGGAGAGGCCAATAAGGCACAACTCAAATCCTGTTGGTTATTGGGGGGAGTTGCTAAATTATTTCTAAAACGAGGATCCACAAATACATAATGGTTGGAATAAAATACCTTATTATTCTCATCCACCATCAGTACTATATTCCCTGGCATAAATTGGCTATGGGAGTTTTTAATATTTTCCTTCATAGACGGAGTGGTAGCCGGATTGAGATAATCCAATACCCATAACAACCTCCTATCCCCAAAACTGGTTTGATCGGAACTCTGGTCTATAATAGGTTGCACCAGTTTGAGATACAAGGTTTTTAGGGAATCCAAAGTATTAAAAGGAGCCTCATTAGTAATGGTGGAATCTACCAGCGCATCCAAATTAACTATCTTAGGAGTCAAAGAATCACCTTTTTCCCCTTTCCATAAGGAAGAATTTTTAAGGATTTCAAAGTTAGCCTGAATATCTGACAAAATTTCCCTAATATCCGTGTCTTTAGTAAAGGTATTAGGTATATTTAGGTTTCTTAATTGTATATCGTAACTCATAATTTTTCTTTAAAGGTATTGAAAATATTTCCGAATTGTTGTCTTTGCTTGAGGGTTATGGGGATAAACAATTTATAAAATTCATATTCATCTCCATCCATCAGGGCTTTTCTGGCTTTAGTGGCGCTAATATCCTCGTCTGTCCTTGGTACTTCTATGACCTCAATTTCGGGAGCATATTTGCGGGCCATACGGTCATAATCGGCAAACCTATCTGTTCCACAAGTCCAATACTTAATATTATATCCTAAATTCTCGCATATCTCCTTGATTTTTACAATATCTGCATTGTTGATAAGGATTATATCGATAATATCTTTATCGTCCAATAAAAGCGATTTATACAAGTCTATGAAATCCGAAGTAAGGAACGGTTTTTTAGAATCCGTCTTTTTGGTTTCTATCATGCATAATACGGTACGTACATGGTACTTAGAAGCCGCATATTGAGCACATTTTAAATGTCCTTTGGTGAGAGGTTGAAATCTACCTACAATTATATTTATGTTCATCGCAATTGCATTATTAGTTTATATCGATCCTGGCCAGATAATTCATCATGGAATATTTTTATATCATATAACTTGGATATAGTATCCTGTTTAATGGTTTCTATTTGGGAAAGAGTCAAATTATGATATTCTCTGGTTTTTTGAGCTAAAAATACCTCAGAATGGTCAAACCATTTAAACTCTGGATAATCTATTAGGATATCAGGTATCTTTCTATCTGGTTCCAATAACCATACTCCTCTAAAATCCTTAAAATATGGATAACTTCCTAAGGGTATTTTTAATTGTTCTATAGAAGGGTTTTTATCCTTTCGGCTCCATAGAAAATTAAGCCCGGGTTGGTTCCTATATATATAATTACCTTCCTCTTTATCTATATGTTGAATGGGGTACATGGCCGGTAGAATATAACCGGAGGATCTTTTTATAACCATGAAAGTATTATGCTTATAAATATATTCCCAGGCACCTCCTTGAATCTTGGAATAATTATAATTAGTATATAAAGGATTTTTTATTTGAATAGCATACAAACTTCCTTGTATCTTATTCCTATTAAATATATTATCCTCAATAATGTGGTGGTTATCCGGTTTTATTAATTTTGGAACCAGGGTACCAGTCTTATCTACCTCATATATAGTACGAGGTTGGGTGTTTTGTTCATACCACCTCCTGTAATATTGGTCTTTGGGATCGAGATTGCCGGTTTTTTTGGAGGCTTTGATAATATCTCCTAATAAACCACCGAATTTAGCCCAATCTAAATATTGAGGAATATGGGTCTTATAAAGAAGTTGAGTATATTTATCTTCTTGGCCTAAAACCGGTTTATATCCAGGCTCCCATAATAACCACAAATCATAACCTTCATAAAATCCATAATGTAATATCGGTAGGTAATGTTGGATCCTGTGGATATATTCACTATCTGGGTGTTGGATATCTATTTCATAAGGAATAACACCCTGAAACATAGTACCTCCTAAGTGTGGAGAAGTATAATAATTATTCAAATCCACGTCTTGCCCGGTGGTTACCACTCCTACATAGGTTTTCTTAGCCTCGGTTTCTCCGAATAGATTGAAATATCCGGCCTCTATATAAGGTTTAGGGTTATTTAAAATCTCAAATACGTCCCTACCACTTCCATAATATATCTTACCAGCCCATTCAGAGGAAGTGATATTTTCCTCTTTTTTATCCAGAGACTTGTTAACCTCCCCATACCCATTTTGAGGAGTCCATGGTTGTAATTTACTACCATCTTTCTGGGGTATAGGATTCCATGGGATAATCTCTTTATGCTTCTCTAACTCCTTGAAATACTTATTATTAACTTTATAAGTTATAAAATTCTTGGAAGTATTGAATAAAACCCTCTGGTTATCTAAATAGTTCCAATGGCAATACTCCACATTAATTTGATTCTTAAAAAGGATATCCTCCACTAAATAGTCATTATCCAATACATTGGGTAAGGGGGCTGGAAATTTACCTTTTTCTGATACATACGGGACTATATAATCGAAATTGGTATAAAAATCGTATTTATCCAATAAGGTATTCTTTAAGTAGATTTCTGTGGCTACTTCATATTTTACCACTGGTGTGTCTTTGGATAGACCTATACTACCAACTATCTCTTCTAAATCATAATGTAGGGCTATATTAATAATTTCCGGAAATACCAAGGTATTATTTTTATAGGTATCATGGAGTATCCTACACAATTCTATATGGGCCCTGGATTTGGTGAATAATAAATCATACAATTCCGGAGATTTATAATCGATGAGGGTGGAGGTAGCTGGATTATAACCATGGACTATCACCTCTCTATTATTCATATCCAATTCTATACCAGGGTTGAGTTGGGAACGGGTCTTAAGATAATCAATTATAGAAGGGGGAATAATATGGGTCTTAGAAAATAAGGTTACTCCATTGGTTTTAAAATGGAGGTTTATTTTAAGGTCTCCGTATTTTAAATTTGGCAGGTCTCCCAAGAACAAACTAATAAGTGTCTGGTGGGTAGTACCATATTTTCCATAAGGAACCCGGGAGGTACCGGTGAAAAAGGTATCATTTATCTTCGTATTGGTATAGTTATCCGGGGTACCATAAAAGGTATCCATGGTTTGATGGAATAAACGTTTAAATTTACCTTCCAAAAAATCCTTCTCATGGGTGTCTATATAATCCCCATGGGAAATTGGAGTTACCATGAGGGATCGGGTATTTAAATCCCCATCCACCAACACATCTATTTTGGCATCTCCAGTGAGGTTAGGAAGTATACGATATAATTGATAACTCTTCATATATAAATAATAAGATAATAAAAAAAGGGGATATTAATTATCCCCCATTTTTAAAAATTGTTGTAATTGCTATCTTTTAAATCTCTTTCTGAGTGCCTCGCGAATAGATTGTTCTTTGCTATCCAATATGATAGGTTGGTTTACGGTAGGTTGGTTTTGGAAACTTTCCACTATACTATCAAATGAACTCCAGAATCTTTCCAAAGCCCCTTCTACGGTAAAATCATACAATTTAGCTCGACGAGCCAGATTTTCTTTTACCGCTTGGGAAGCCATGTTATATTTAGGTCTTAATTCCTTAGGCATTTCCCTGATATAAATAGGTTCGTCTTGGACATTCTCATTTATAATAGAGGAAGCCGGTTGGAAATTAGGTGAATTTGGGGAAATATTTTCCAGTAGTGCAATAGTTTCTTTAATACTATCTAATCTACTTTCCTTAGTATTTTTTAACTGCTCGTTGACTTCTCCTTTTATTTTTCCGATAAGTTCCGGAGTTAATTCTTCATTTACCCAGTTTTCTAAAGTACCGGCAAAGGATTCGGTTACCCATTTTTCGATTTCAGGAGCAAATTCGTTAACTACCCAATGTTCGATTTCAGGAGCGAAATGTTCTACCATGTATTTTTCGAGTTCTGGAGAATAGTCATTGATTATCCAATCCTCGATCCCTGGAGCCACTTGTTCCATGATGAATTTTTCGGTACGTTTTTCTGATTCTTTGATAAGGGCTTTGATTTCCTCTAAAGAAACTTTTTTATTATCATTGAACTCATCATCGTCATCTTCAAATTCATCATCTCCTGGCCATGGGTCTACTTCCCCATCTCTTACCCAATCTTCATGGTTAGGATTATCAAATTCCATTTTTATATTCTTATCGGCAAAATAAACACTACCTTTTTCATCGCTATCCATTTCCACATTCATAACCGTTAGGCTAACCCTTTTCTTAGGATCTGAAGTAGTGAAATAGAAATTATCAATATTTAATCCACTGAAGGTATAATTCCCATAATCAAAATAGAAATCATCATATTCTCCCAATTCTCCATTAAGGTCAATTTCTATTTTGGCGCACAATTTACCTCCGGACTTTACAGTAGAAACAGTAACATCGTGTGGTACGGAGTCTCCGTTGATGAAAAATTCATTATCTGCATTGGATTCATTAAATACATCATTGGATTTTTGGTCGTCCTTATATTTTAAGGTACCCAATTTTTTATCTACAGGATCAAACCAACCTTGACTAAAACGCCCTTCCAATAGGGAATTGGCTTGTTTTACTTTTTTATAGTTCTCCAATATATTTTTTTCCATATTTTTCTCTTTAGATTCTGTACTTCCCTCAGAAATCACACATATATTTTCATTCAACATATCAATATGCTGATTTTCGTTCAATTTAACTCGGGCTTGAGAAAATCCAGGCGTACCTACCAAATCGTAAGTAAAAATCTTAGATAGTTTCACCTTTCCTTCTTGGATTTCCCCAGTGGCTCTGGAGGATACAAATAATGGTAAACCACCTTCTACAATGGCCTGGGCAATCTGCCCCTTAGGAGTATTCAATAGGGTAATAGACCCTGTTACCACTCCTTTTTCATCGATACTAATATCGGTGATTTTATGAGATACGTTTTCCAGGGTTATATTCATGGTAGTAGGATGCTCCAACTCTCCAGGGATACCCCCTTCGGCCTTAATGATTTCCTTCATTTGGTTAACCATAGCCTCATAGTTGGATTTTTCGTACACTCTATTATTGTTATTGACTATACCACAAACCCCAAAAACACCGGAAAGGGTCATCAATTCCCCCTTCTTATCGCTCTTTTCCACCTTCATTTCATTGATGGAACCCAGCGTTTCAAATATTAAGGATTTTTTCATATTTTGTTGCAACAAAATTTATTAAAATTAGTAGCGGGCCTGGGAGTCGAACCCAGAACTTGGGGTAATGAGCCCCTCATGATACCTTTTCACTAACCCGCGATGTATTTTAAAAATAATAACCCAAATGGAAAATCCAACGGATTTTTTATTTGTTTTCTTTTAAGTATATAGTTGGATCAGTACAAACAACGAAATGAAATGGAGTTGTTTTCACTAACCCAATCTTTTTTACCAAGGTACTTTTTTAAATCTGAACCCCGGAATTTATTAATCCAACGATTATCCAAGCTTCATATAAATAATAGGACTACGAAACAAACACGTTTTTATATCCTCTTTCTTCCGGTACTTTACTAAATCCAACCGGAACCTCCTTCATCTTACCCCCTATAATATAACTATTTTCTGGGATCTCAGCATCCGGAGCCAATGGTATATCCTTAGGTAATTGGTTTAAGATAACCTCTAATTTTTTGGCTTGTTCTTTGGTGACATTATAACCAAAATCCTTAGATATATTTATAGGATATCCACCGACTTGGATATTGGCATAGAAAGCGGCTCCATCTAAGAATTGAACTTTTGTGGAATCCTTAAATACCTTATTCAAAACCTCTAATTCCTTTGGATTCTTACACTTACCGGTTTCGTAATCAAAATCAATCTTATAGCCTCTATCAGCTTGGGGGCTCAAAGAACCATACAAACTGGTTAGGATCTTACCTTTGAAAGTGGCTTTATTAATGGTTTTAACTCCATGGAGTTCCAATATACCAAAATTTTTATCATTGTGGTATTGTATTTCCATATCCTCGATAATACCATTGTCCACATCCATTCTTATCCTCTGCTGGGCTCTAATAATCAACTTTTTTACCCCATATTCATTTCTCAGTTTGGCCATATCAAACCATGGAAAAAATCTATAATCATCAGATGATTTTTCCAAGGTAACCTCCAGTACTCCGGATTTTAAATAGATATCATCGAAATATTGATTCTTTTTGCTCCTATCAAAAAAAGTATACCTAATTTTAGATATAATTTCGTTATTTTTGGCTTCGTTTATATAAGTATGTAATGATTTCATATAGTCTTTATTATTTCCGGTTCTATGGAATATCCTTCTTGTTTATATAATGATTTTTTGGTGGAACCATGGGATTTTAATTTACCAAGACCTTTAAAATCATCTACTATATCATATAGGTAAAAATAATCATCTAATTTTGGATTTCCACTATTCCCCTTTAACATCAACCTACCTAAAGATTGTTTGTTAATAATTTCTGATTTAAAGGATTGGGTAAATATCCCACATTGAATATTTTTAAAGGTCAAACCAGTCCCGATACATCCAAAACTTCCTACGAGGATATTGGAAATTTTATTATCTTTATTATTAAGATTTTCCAAAATTTGGGTTCTTTTTTTAGAACTGGTGGAACCGGTTATTTTTTCAATATTCTTGGTTTTCCCATATCTTTCCTTTAAATAATAGGACAGCGTGGAAATATACTCGGTATTATGGGCAAATAGGATATAATTTTGCATATGACCTTGGAATAAATTATCCTGATGGTCTATGAGGTTGCCAATTTCTTCCAATCTCTTATCATAAATCTGAATCAATTGATTCTCCAAAACATGCAATTTGGAAATACTTTTTAAAGCATTAATAATCACATATACATAGTCCTCTTGGTTTACCTTATTTTTTAAAATGGCCACCGATATTGGTAATTCTCCAGATACTTTATCCTTTAATAAAGCTTCTCCATACTGGATAACGGCCTCCTTAAAAAAACCACTTTGGGTATCATACTTCAAATGAACAGGCTGGATAATAGGTTGGGCTAAGAATTGTTCCTCTATCAATTCCATGGCACTTACCTTTTGGATACAAGGGCCCATCAAACTCTCGCATACCTGTCTTTCTATGGTATTTTCTTTAGGAAGGCTACCGGTAAAACCAAATCTAAAATCCACATTACTACATCTATCTATCAGGTCTTTAATGGATTTGCAGGGGATTTTGTGGGCCTCATCCACACATAATACCTCAAACTGTTCAAAGAAATGTTTAGGTCTTTTAATAAGACTCTGGAAGGTACCAATAACTATTTGTTCGCTACCATCTATATCTAAATTCCCACATATTCCTCCAACTTTGAGGTTTCCATGAGTATATTCATTTATATCTTTTATGCCTTGTTTAACCAGTTGAATAGAAGGGACTATAACCAGAGATTTTTTATTTAAAGTCTGTAAAATTACAGTCATTATTAAAGTCTTACCGGCTCGAGTGGCCAATTCAGAAAGACTCATTTTTCTACCTAAAATTTTAAGGATCGCATTTTTCTGGTATTCTCTTACCTCTAAAGAAAGATCGTTGAAATTTGGCTCCTTAAAATCATTTTTAAGTATACTTTCTGGCTCTATACCATTATACCACTTGTATAAAATATTATTTTTTTGGCAATAATTTTCTAAAGCCCCATATAATCCAAAGTGAGTTATGTAAATGGGTAAGTTTTGTTTGGTTTTTTGTTTAGAATGCACCCAAATAAATACCTCTGGCCTGGGAATACCCGGATACATGGGTAATAATTGATAAGGAGGTATCTTATTGAAATGCTTGGTTATCTTGTTTAAAATAACTATTTCTGTTTTATCTTGAGGTACCAAATACAATAACTCACCTTGTTTATATAGTATCATATTTTATTGGATGTGTATTTTTAATGCACAGCCAATGGAAGCCGAAACTTTAGTGGAGGAATCCATTGGCCTCTGGTCAATGTCATATTATAATATCTTGACTTTCTCAATTTCATGAGTCAAAATATGAGTGTCCGTAGGGTGGATTACATAACCTAATTTACTTAAAATATCGGTATTTAATAATAAATTGGTGCTCTTATTATCCCTATGTTCCACTATTCCAATGGGTACGTTCTTTAATTTACGTTGTCCTAAAGTAAGTTCCGGTATAGTAATATAAGGTCTGTCATATTTTTCATAACCAGCTTTGACCTTCACATCCCCATGTTTTTTGAAAGATATTTTTTTTCCTTCTACCTCAAAGGAAATATTCTTCCCATCATCCTCAAATTTACCTACCTCTAAAGTAGCCACTTTAACACTATTACCGGTGTCCAACTTAGCTAAATAGTCTTTTTTAATACCATTTCCAAAATCCAGAGTACAGGTTTCTTTATATCCGGCTACCTTATTTTGTAACATGAATTCATTAGGGTCGTCCAGATTCTTCAATAGGATGTCTATAAAATTCTCCTTGATAACTTCGGTTATACCAGCAGTCCCCGGAGAACTATTGATCTCCAATATAACATTATTATCCGGAAATTCCTTATCACTTCCTTCTACAATGGGCATGATGTCTACCGCACACCAAGGTAATTTACTCAATTTAGCTACCTCTAAAGCCAATTTCTTTTGATATTCACTAAGTTCCACCGGTTCTGCCTCAGCCCCCAAACTTACATTGGATCTAAAATCATTGCCGAGTTTTACTCGTTTCATCTGAGCCAATATCACCTGTTTTTCTCTCAAAGTCAATACATGGACTCTAATATCTCCTCCATCAGCCTCTTGTTTCTTTTGTAATAACAAGGATATTTCAGGGTCAATAGCAAATATAGTTTGGAGTACGGCCTTTAATCTCTTTCCATCAATTAAAAATACTCCAGTACCTCCATGACCATCCAATATTTTACATACGTAACTTTGGTCTTCATTGGATAGGAGTTTATCCAAGTATTTGGCAATAACCTCCTCTGATAATTTGTCTACATCCTTCTTTTCTTTTTCAGATAGAACCGGATAAATACTGTCCAGATTTAATAGTAATAATTTAGGATCGTATAGATCTTGCTTGGTCATCAAACAATATCTCGGTTGGGGGATATCTGCTTTGGATAACAATTGAGCTGTTTCATATTTATTACCAGCCAATTCACTATATCTTACCGGGTTTAATACCAAAAATCCCCTGTCCTGTAGGTGTTGTACTGTGGTAATACAGTCATAATTCTCTTGTACACTCAACCTACTGAATACCAAGGTATTAATATTGGACATTTTGGAGGTATTAATGGTAATACTATAATCTCCATCACTGATCAATAAATCCTCATTTTCCTCATTATCTTCAAACCAAGTATCTTCGGAAAGGAATAAATGAAGTTGTATTTTATTTTCCTTTACATATTTACTATCCTGAATATTTTTTAAGGTCTTATTTTTTTCCGGATCCTTAGAATTAGTAAATACAATGATATGTTCTATAGTGGTGGGGTAATCGTTTTTTGATTCATTGATCAGTTGGAGCACCTGTTCCACCGATTCTATGCGGCTATAATCCATTATAAACCTTGATAAATTACGTTAAATATATTTTGAAATCTAAGATTAGCAGAACCGGATACCTCAAATATAAAATCCTCATGTACGTATTGGTTGAGATTATTCACGATAAGGTCGTCTATTCTGGTTCTAAAATCTTCATTAACACTTCTCACTCCATCATCCACTACCCCGAACTCAATAGGAAAATAGATATGTAAAATACCGGTTTTCTTTTCCTTTTGTTTTCCAAAATAAAAGTTATTCATGGATGCATCAATCTCCTGCATACAATCCCAGGATACATTCTTTTGTCCATATAAGTATTGAGTATAAGAATATACATCAATCAGGCCTCTATCTGAAATGTACGGTTGTTGGGCCTCTTTGAATTTTCGGAGATATTCATTGAAGATTAGTTTTTGGGTGTGGTCATCCCCCTGTTCGTTGATTTTGATTCCATTGGTTTTTACCAATTCTCTTACTACTTCCGTGATAAATTGGAATTGTCGAAAACAGAATACATGAACCGTTTGTAGAGCCGATAAAATAGTGGTCTTTCCAGTTCCCTGGGCTCCTACCATTACTACTTTATCATATTTGGGTCTGGTTCTCCCCTCTGCTACCATGTCTGCGTAAGTCAATATGGGATTGAGGATATCAATGGATTGCCCGTTAATAATGATTTCCGCATCCTCATTGGAATCAAATTTGGGGTTATAATCTGGGTCGAAGTCTTTTAAGGTACTCATATTTCTCTCTTTTTTATTTTATAAATGATATTGGCTGTGTATTAAAAACACACCTCTAATAAAATATAATACAATATTGTTAAATGGTTACAAAAATCTAAACAATATTCTTACATTTCCAGATTCCTCCACTTTGACATACCTATCTCGGGGGGCGTCATAAGAATAATCGGTGAGTTCTGGGGGTTTGTCTCAAAGGAACTGGATATCCTATCATTTTACCATCAGGGTTCATTAAAACCGTATGGGTAGGTGGTGCCGTTGGAATATCTCCTTCCTTGAGGCCTACCTGTAAATATTTAATTTCCTTCCATTTAACCACTGGGGTGATATGTAGGTTAAAATGATTTAACAATTCAAATAGATTCTTAAAACCATTAACCTTATATACCTCTACCCCCTTTAATACCGGAGAAAATAATAGGCCATCAATATCGTCTATATTGGATAAAAATTGGGATCCAGTAATCTGCACCCCTATTCCATATTCCTCATCATAACTGGCGGTCAATCCAGTGGGATATGCATACACTCGATTAAATTCCTGTACGAATTGTTTGTATATATGTTCTTCCATCTTTTTAATTTATATAGGTGACATTCCAACCTTTGGTATTATATAGAGGTGGAGTCCTTCCTTTAGGGTATTTTAATTGGATTTCTAAATTCTTTTGAACCCCCAATAGTTCAGGGATACCTGCAAGTTGAGCAAATTTCTCTATACCATCTTTCTCCAAATGAAGTTCCGGTAATGGGGTATCCCTGGTATTATCTACCAATATCCTAAGTACCAAGCTCTCTCCATCATCCACTATGAAATCATAACGTAGGATAAGAGCCTGGGACAAGGTATCTGGAAATAAGGTTTCAAAAAAATCTTTGTAGTATTGTTCTGTATTTTTGAAAACGTACATCCTAACCAAATGATTTGTTCAATTTACCAATAATATCCCCCCAATATTCTGCCAATTCTTCCTCGGACATCTTTTTGAGGTCTTTTTCTGGTTTGTTGTCTTTTAAAAGGCCATCAATGGTATTTTTCATTCTTTTTTCATCCAAGTCTTTACCGAAGGCCTTTTTAAATTTCATCTCGGCAAACTCTCTGAAATCATCCTCTGTTTGGATTTCAAAGGTTCCGGTTTCCTTATTTTTGGATTCTGTTAAAAAGTTTCTAAATGATTTCATATTTTATTAATTTTTGTTTTGAAGAAACAAAAGCAATGGAAACCGAAGCAAAGTGGAGGAATCCATTGCCCTCTGGGTAATGTTATGTTTTGTTAGTTGTATGCTTTTTAAAGTGTAATGAAATCCAAGGGACTCATGGGTTTACCGGTGATAGTCATGTCCAGGGCGCAACCAATGAGCCATTGGCTTTTAAAGCCGATGTCATGGGTCAGTTTAAAATTCTTTAGCTCCTTTATTAAATTTGTTTTTACCACGGTTATCTCCATTTTTTACCGTAATAGGGCCAGTAAACGTACATCCTTCAAATCCAAGTCCGGACAAATCAAGGGCTATCGGGCCATCGGATTCAAAATCACAGAATGGTATATAATCTGTATATTCATCTCCTCCTACACTTACCAGTAATTCCTGTCCCTGTATTTTCTTAGTGGTTTTGAAAATATAGGTTTTAGGATTGTCTTCTCCATCTTCCTCTCCTCCATACATCCATTCTTCTGGACTGATATATAGGTGATATCCTCCATCCCCAAGGGTTGGGTTTTCATTATCAATGGATATTTCTACAGTATCGTCATTAATAAGGTTAATCTTTTTAACTATTTTATTTTTAGAGAAGTCCTCTACTGGTTGATATCCTCTTCGGGTAGTGGAGGCTTCATTTACCTCATAAGCTTCGTTGAGATGGTCTATAATACTTTTCATATGTTATTTTTAAATTATTATTTTTTATCAATTTCCTTTTTCAAAAGGTCTATACTTTTCTTTAGTTCTTTATTACCCTTATTGGATTCAAATATTTTATTTTGGGTTTCATAACATTGATCCAATTGATTAAAAAGGTTCATTTTATCTTCTTCTGCCTTCTTTAATTTGAAATTCAGGGTCTTAATAGAATCTTTGAATACCAAATTGATAGAATCAATAGATTTCTCCATGGATTCTATTTGTAGCCTATTATATTTTTGGGTTCTTCCATTAGAACATTTGGTCATTATTAAAAAACCAAATAGAAAACCACTCAATATTATAAAATGGGTTTTGGTCAATTTCATTCTTCTTCTGATTTTAAATTATTTAAAATAGATTGTTTGTATAAATTTTGGAATTTTTGGATTTCCTCAATCAATTCTATATCACTCACCTTTCCATCAATAGGAGGTTGTTGATTGATACTTTGATAAAGGCCTTCTATATATAATATGATACTATCGCGGTAGGTTTTTACATATTTATCTGCTAAATCAAATTCCCCTTCCAATAATTCCTCAATAATATGCTTATCCTTCAATACTCCAATGGCTTGTTGGTGGGCTCTTTTAAATAGGTTTTTATCAAAGAAATTGGTAGATTCATACAAGAAATCAATGAATTTATTATTATCCAATTTCTCCACTATCATTTTTTTATCTGTCCAGTGTAGAATAGGGAGTAAGGCATTCTCCATGTAAGCATCCCTTAGAGCCAATAACACCTCTTGGGAACCTCTTACCTTAGATATCTTATCAAATAATTTTTTAAGGAGTTTATTATGGATCAAAGAACTGGAAATACCGTATTGTTTAGCAATCTGGGCTCCATTCATTTGTTCATATCCATTAATACCGAACCACTTATAGATGATGGTGGCATCTCTTTCAGAAAAGGCTTGGTCTATCAATTTATACAGGCTTTTTAACCCATCGTCTATAATTTTTTGTTTCTCCAATTCCCAATCATCCCCTTCGGTAGATGCCAGAGCCGCTATATAATCCTGTTTGAAATCATCGTCCATACCATGGGTCAAACCATCTAAAGAAGCCACATCCAAAGTACCCCCTTTACCCTCTCTATCCAATACTTTTTGGGAGTGTTGGTGGGTGCCGGAGAAACTATGGCCAAATTTATTCATGTCATCCAAAATGGCAAATCTTACCTGATAAGCCAATACCTGTTTGAAAGTCTGGCCTTTAGAAGGATCATAGATTTCCATGGCTTTAGTCATACCCATGAGGGCGGCACTCATAATCTCATTACGAGTCAATTTAGATTTACCCACGAAATCATTTACCAATTTAAGTACCACTGGCATATACATCTTAGCGGCCGCATTCTTTCCAGATTGGGTTTTAAGATCCAGGGTGGCATCCTCAATAGATAATTTTCCTTGTTCAATGGCTTCCCTTTCCGATTTAGATTGGAATTGAGGAAGTTGTTTAAGTTTGGTAGGTTTGTCTTTAAAGGATTTCAATAGAGCCCACAAATCATATAGTTTAATAGGATCCTCGATTCCCATTTTTTGAGCCAGGGTTCCTATATCTGATTTAGAAGTATTTATAATATCCTCTATTTGTCTGGAGGTAAGGATATTCATTTCCTCCGTGAGTTGAATAATTCTTAGCACCTCCGGAGATACTTTCTTTTTTACATTCTTAATATATTGGGTGATCTCCTGTTTAAGAAGAGTATAACTATCTTTGGATTCTAATAGGGGTTGAAATAATTTCATTTCTGGATTAAATCTTTATATATAAATAATAGGACACCTCTATAATAAGATATATTATAAAATAATGGTTTGTAACATTTTTTGATTTTGGTATCATTTTTATTAAGAGTTGTTATAAACTATATAATAAAGAACCATGAAGTATTTACCAAATACCATTAAATTTCTCATTTATACCTATAAATTTTTCAAAGAAAAATCTATTTTGGATAAGGTATTCAAACAGGAACAGTTCGTGGAAAAATTGACCTTATTAACGCAAATTAAATTTAAAAAGGATTGGATTGGGCGTATCTATGGGGTGTTTAACCCTACTATCAATATTCCTAAAAATGAACAAATCCTATACCAAGATGAAATTACCCAACAATATTACTTGGATAATTATGCCGTCCATAAATTTATGATGCAAAGAATGGATATTTTGGAAAAATTTATCCATACCAATAACCTTTTTGAGGTATTATTTTTAGATATAAAAGATCTAACTTCCGAAGGTTATAATGGCAATTACCTTATTGTTATCCAATCCGGTAGTATATTTGATATCCAAAAATTAAATAAATGGATGATGGTATTGGAAATATTATTGGCGATAGGAATAACATTTTTTCTAAAATCGATTATATTTTATTAGAGGTATGCTTTGAAAAAGTGTACAGCCAATGGAAGCCGGAGTATCATGGAGGTTCCATTGGTTTTTAACCAATGTCATTTAAAATTAAATAACTAAATATATTTAGAAATATGAGTAAAACAAAAACTTTACCGGTAATTATGACCGTGGATCAGGTTAACAACTTTCTGAACTCCAAAACCATCACAGAACTCCAAAACGAACTTATTAGTCGTATTGAGCAATTCAAGGCTGAGGTAGAAACCGGAGAACTTACGGTAGAAAACCTAAAAGCCAAAGAAGCCGAGCTTATGAAAGAGTTTGATGTTAATGATGAACGTATCAAACAACAGACTTATCCGGTGGGTAAATCAGTAGAGGTAAATGGAAAAGAATTTACCCAGAAGGAAGTGGTTTCCTTTATCGAAAAATTCTTAGGAAACATTGAAGTGGAATTTAGAGCGGCCCTGGGAGTGTATGAAACTATCCTATTCTTCCAACAGGATTTCGATGGAGAAAGAATCCCCCATGCCGTGTTTGACGGTACTATCCGCCTCTTAAATACTCTTAAATACAAGGGAGTAGATGATTTGGCCAAGATTATTGCTATTAACAATTGGTTCCTACCATCCCATGAGATGTATTCTAAGAATACTATTTATACCCACTATTTATCAGCTAAACACCAAGAGTTGTTGCAATTGATGAATCCACAAGGTAATCAATAAACTGGATAATCATTAAAAAATAAAAAGACCTCTTAGAGGTCTTTTTTTTATACTTTATTAAAAAATATGTTGTAAACGGTTATCCAATCATTGTATATTGGATTAAGGATTTCATTGTTCAAAATTATGCTTGTACTTCTTTACACCAATCGGATCTAAATTTAACGGATAATTCTGCAGGTTCTCCAGTATCATAGTTCAATTCACTAATATATTGGATATCTCCTCCTAAAAATACGTCTTTGAATACTACCTCATGGAATACATCTCCTACCCTGTTTCCTATAGAAGCACTCAACCAATCCGCGGTATACCCGGTTTTTAATTCCTTAGCCCCAGTATGGATATCATAATGGAGGGCAGCCCAGGCACGGAACAATTTATAAATGTAGTTATCTATGGCATTTCTTAGGTTGATGGTGAATTTAACCTCAATTTCATAGGCAGTAGAATCCAATTTAGAACCAGCATAGGAACGGGTAGTACCCATGAATTTCTGTTCCACCGGAGCTGGTACCCTATTGAGCCCATCCAGACCATTAATAGATAATACGTGTTCGGTTAATAGGAGTTCATCCTTACCAAATTCCGCACGGAGTGCCTCTGGTAAAGTAAATTTTACCTGAAATAGATTTTGATATACTGGTTCAAATTTATTACGACCAGCGGTACTATTCTGTATGTGTGGTAATGACATGTCTTATAAAAATTTTATTATTTATTTAAATAATAGGCCTGCTTTTAAAAGATAAATTTAGGATGTTTCTGTTTTAATACCACCTTATCAGCTTCACTTAAATAATAATACATGGTCTTCATCCTATAATTACCCTTTCCAGACCATCCAAATTGTTTATCTATATCAATGGATTGGAATTGTTTTTCCGTGGATAATAATACCCATCCTTTAGGATCATGGAGTCTTACAAAAAACTCTCCATTAATGGTGGTAGAGGAATTTACCGGATAAACCTTTTCAAAACACAATTCATAGGTATTATTATATTTGTTATCGAAAAAGGTTTGTTGAGGCAAATTTAGGGTCATGTTATCTAAATTACCATGTATATACAATCGAACCCCATTCCTAAATTCCACTTTATCCAACAGACTGGATATATTAACCACCTTAGGTAAAAATTGATTAGATTGCCATTTATTTACATCCCAATGTACGTAATACGGAGATTTTATTTGGATAATAACTTCTTCAGAATTATTTATAAAATTGAAATTAATATTCTGTTTTAATTTGAGAGGTTGGTGGGTGGAATTAGTGAAACAATCCAAAGCCAAGGAAGTAAGTTCTTCGATGGTATAGGAGGTTTGAACTTTTCTATTTAGAATGGATTCTATTATATTTTTCATATTTATTTGAAAGATCAAAAATAAAATCTTTTATATTGTTTTATAAGTCCGGGGTATTTTTTACTCAAATTACCATAAATTCCCGGTGAAAAACCCCATTTCCCCTTACCCTTCCATCCAAATTGACTATTTAAATTTAATTGTGGTTTGCCATTATTGAAAATATATAAAATCTTTCCTTCCACAGAATTGATGTTTATATAAAAATCACCATTAATGGTAGTGGACTTATTTACCGGTTTGTCTATATCAAAATAAATATAAGGAGCCCCGTTATTAGAATTGATATTTATAGTCATACCATCTAAATTACCCATTAAACCAAAATTTAAATTTTTATTAATTTCTATATTAATTTCCATCGGTAGACCGGAGGATTTCCAGTTATCAAAATTAATTTCCACATACCTATCATTATATAAATGAATAGTATTGCCATTACTTACCGTAACATTTTCCTCCTTGGTGCCATCTAATTTGGTTATAAAGGATTTGATAATGTTTCCGATTAAGTCTTGATTGTTGGTTTTTGATTTTATTAGTATTGGCATAATGGTTTTTTTAAAAGACTCTAAAATCATTCGGTGGTATAGTTCCCACACACGGAGATGGGGAGTATATAGAGGTGCTTATCAGACTACCGGAAGGAGTGGCTTGGATCGCAATTTGTTTTACATAATCATGGATAGATTGAGCCAGTTGGTTGGCGCATTCCTCCTTGAATTTTTTTGCAAATTTCTGGGCACTTCTCCTACCATCCTCCTCTATTTTCCTTTTTATTTCATAAGGAGTATCCTCTGGTACCTCTATGGTGGTCATAAATGCCTCATAGGTAGCCTTCTCTAAATACTGAGAAAACTGCCTTTTGAGGGTAGGTAAAGCTGTTTGTAGTGGCATGGTTTAATTAATAATGTAATTCATAGGTATCATAATTTACCACCACTTTTTTATAAATGCCTTTTAGGGCACCAGCTTTAATATTCGAATCATAATCAGGATATTTCCGGTCGATGTAGGTAATCCCCCCCTTTTTTGTTTTATTTTTAGTTTCTACCTGTGAGTAGTCGGTAATATGTTTTACACTATTATCTTCTCCTCCTCCAAATATTCTTAATTTAAGAGGGTTTTTGAAGGTATTATCCTTAATGGTTCTTAATATACCAACGGATACCATTAAACCTATGTAAGGGTGGTTTAAAGATTTAAAGGTATAACCTTCCATCTCATAATAACCTACACTTTTTACCCCTTCCCCCCTTTCGGTATAAATCTTTTTAGCACCTTCCGTATAAGGAACTATAATCACCAAGAAATCTGGTTTGCTTATAAATTCCATTTTCTTAGGAAGACCAAATTCGTTCCATTTATTAAAATCAATACCAAAATAAATCTGTGGTTGATAACTATCTGGAAATTTTTGGTTGGAGGGGTACCAATCATTAACGTGCTTCACGGTAGTAGCATCCAAGGCAAAATGTTCCACCTCGGAAAAATCGAAATATATGGTTCCTTTGGAGTAGGTTATCTTAAATGCTTCCGAACCAAATCTTATCCTACGATTCATGAGGCATTGGTCTACTTTTTGGATAATATCCTCTGCCTTAGCCTCGTTTAAAACTGCTTGTATTGCTTTCATATTTTATTAGATGTATGCTTTTTGAAGTATACAGCCAATGGAAACCGGAACTTTTGAAGTGGAGGTATCCATTGGCAATTGTCAATGCCATCTTAATAACTATAGTCCATATTTTTGAGCCTGCTCTTTACTTACATGGATAACACTGGTATTGGGTTCTGGATAAGATAAATCAAAACTTGGGTTACCAATAACTACCCATATCAAATTTTTACATAATTGGTTAGGACGTTTATATTGATCCAAATAACCATCGGTGAATATAATAACCAAATCACTAACCGTGGCCGGCCAATATTCTCCGGATTTATTAGGTTTTTGGAGTTTCTTGAATTTGTATAATTCAAAACAATCCTTAACGTCTGTACCTCCCCCTCCTTTTATCTGAATGGCTTTAAATTCTTTCTTGAATTGAGCCGTATTTTTGAAGGTTTTTAAATATTGAATCTTGGTATCGAACTGAACTACCGATATCTCATTAGGTTTCTTGGCATCCGCTACCTTCATTACATCTATCATACAAGCCTTTAAGAAATCCTGACTCATAGATCCAGAGGTATCCACAAAACATCCTATAAAATCCGTGTTATTATAGTTGGTGAAATCGGTAAGAGCTAAACGCGTCTGCGAAGCCAGGGTATTTTGATGGGTAAAACCACGTCTTTTACTCTCCGGAGAGATGGATCTACCTACAATCTTGGCCAATCTTCGTCTCCATGTACCATCATCGGAGGTTTTAGAGATATCAGCGGCTATTCTAATATTTTCAAATCCCGGTTTATCCCCTACTTTCTTAGCCAAATCATTGGCTATTTTTTCCCATACTTTGGATTGAGCCTCATCATTAGATTCTCCATTTCCTTTGTCGTAACCTTCTTCCTTGGCCAAGTCATTACCTTGAGAACGGTTGATCATATCTTCCTGACCTTCCATACCTCCACCGGATTGGCCTCCTCTTTGCCTATCTTGAGGGGTGACCCTGCGGACTTTTTCTCCATTTTCGTTGGTGTATTCAGAAGGTTTAGAACCACCATTGTTTTGGTCTTTTTGTGGAGACCCTGATTGAGATTTCCCGGAAGAACCCTGAGAGGAAGAATCCTGTCCAGACTGAGGTTGGGTATTCTGATTGGAGTCGTTTTGGTTATTTCCAGGGTCTCCGGTCTGTGGTTGTTGATTGCTCTTCCAATCATCATCCGTCATCTTATCATAAATCTCCTCAAATCCAATCTTAGACCATTTCTTATCTATATAACCATGGATTTCATTTTTTACAAAAGATTCACTGGAGAGACCCATATTAACCAAAGTCTGATTGACCTCATAATCCGCCGCAATATTCGCTTTGGGCATGGTGGCTCCTTTGGCAATACCCCTACGAACGTGGTTCAATATACAATGCATCAACTCATGGGCCATTACAAATATCTTACCCTCCAAGGAAAGATTGTTGGTGAATTCCGGATTGACAAATACATTGTAACCATCGGTGGCCTGGGTAGGTACTTTAAAGGTGTATATAAATCTTAATTTTTCCGCCAATATCCCCACGTGAGGTAATTGGTTGGACAGGGCGGCTTTGGCTAATCTCTGCTGTTTTTGCAGTTCCCTCATATCAATGGTGGAGCCATCTTCTAATTCGATGACATCTATATCCTCCCATTTAGTCCGAGTGGATCCAGCATAGACATCAAAAGCACTCTCTTTTATAGGTTTAAATGTTTTCATATTCGCTATGTTGACTCAAAAAATAACTATCTGCTATGTCGTCTATTTTTACTTTTAAGGACTGTAATAATTGAACTTCCTTATATAAGGTTTTTGTTTTAAGGTGGGATATGATAGATATGAATGCCTCTATCATCACCGATTTGTCCACATCTCCTTTTCCTACGCTATGTTTTTTTAAAGTAGTCGGAGAGATAATATGGAGATTATCAAAAGGAAGTCCTCTATTAAATAATAGGATCCGAGTAAGATAATTTATACCAGAAAGTTGATCTATAGTTCCAGTGGCACCCATGGCAATACCTTCCATATATACTTGACTATCTTTATGGATAGATTTAAAAATGGTTTCTAAATATTTATATATATGATAAGTATTGAGGGATTTGTTAAATTCTTTTTGGTCTTTTATATGGGAATGTTCATATATGTAGAATTTAAAGTGTTTAAAGGAGGTAGTTCTTAATACCTGTAAGGTTTTTTTAGAATATAGATTATCTGATACAATGAGATAAAATTTGTTACCATTCTCACATATACCAGTGGATTGAATAGAGAGGTCTATTCCTACGGTTTTCATATTTTATTATATTTTGTTGTGAAGAAACAAAAGCTAATGGAAGCCGGAACCATAGGTGAAGGAATCCATTGGCCTCTGGACAATGTCACATTTTAATGGATGATATTTATAAAGAAAATGGAGAACCAATCTTTTGGAAAGGTTCTCCAATATTTATTAAAAACTCATGGTCTTATTAAAATGGAAGCTCGTCCCCTTCCTCAGTTTCTCCCATTACTGAAATAGGTTCTGGGGAGGTTTCATGAATAACTTGTTCTTTTTTCTCTGATTTGATAGAAATTAATTCAGGATCTTCTCCAGCCTGTAGAATTTCAATCCATTTCTGTACGAAATCGGTTACATACTCATTCCATGGGGTATACCCTTTTTCTTTAGTAAGGTCAAAGGTTACGTGTTCTTTGAGGTAAGCATCTGCAATCTCATACAAAGGTAGGATTTGATCCTTTAAAGATTCTAATTTTTCGAGGCCGGCTTGTTTCTTTTTATCGGTCTTACCTTCGGTGGCATCCTTACGGGCACTTACATACTCATCAATCAATTCTATCTGATCGTCTGTAAATAGATTAGTACCATCTACTTTGATGATAGGTTGGGCTTCTCCGAAATTAGAAAGAGAATAAGAAATTTCTCGGTTCTTTCTTTGAGGATTGTTGGGATCGTCTGGCCCTGGTTGTACTTCTAAATTCAATTCCAATCCAATAATACTGTCCAGTACTGGATATGGAGTACGCTTAGATTCCACTGGTGGATTCATCTTATCGGCTACTTTTTCATAGATATCTCGAGCCAACTTCATAATACGGAATTGTCCTTGAAGTTCTGGTTGGTTGATGTCCTCTATGATCTGAACGATAGTCCAATAAGATTCTGTCTTTTGGAATACCTTTTTAGCCAAAGTCTTAGTGTTATCGTCTCCTTGATACCACATCTTTTTGAATTGGGAGAAAATAGGACAATTTTTATCTCCGATGGAAAGAGAGGAAGTAACCAAGAGCCCAGAATCTGCGGTTTTTAGGAAGTAATTAGCACTTTTTATGATGCTATCTTCCGGTTTTAGAGGATTGGTAACAATTCGAACCTTAGATCTGTACACTCCATCCGAACTTTTAGCGTCCCTGGGATGGGTTTTGTAGATTAGGTCTTCATGGTTTTGGTGGTTACCATTAGAATTAGAATTCTGGTTCTCATTTTTTTCTTGCTCGAAAATGGAGAGAGTCGGGGTTTGGAAATCTGTTAAATTTTTCATGTGTTCAATAAATGTTTATGTTTGGAAAATTATGTTCTATATGTTGGAAAAACGTTTCTATCATGGCCATGGTAAATTACGTTCTATATAATAATATGATCATCTCCATGGAATTGTTTACCAGTTTATGAAAATATTTTTTATGTCATGTTACTAAAGATATCAAAATGGAATGATTTCTTCTTCATGGGTTTTATTTAGATTATAAGAATAATATTCCTTTACTATACTATTAAAATAATCTATAGAGGAATTTATGTTACCGGATTTTTCTATGCCATGTTTATATTTTATATTGTTTAATACATGTTCCGGATATTGGGACGGATGCAACCATACCAATTTTTTATTATAATCATACCTCTCCTTGAGTTGATCTATACTCGGTTTGATAGAGAATTTTTTGATTTTAGAAATCTCTTCCAAAAGATCCATAGGATATTCTCCTTGTTTGATGGATAGGATATCTCTCTCAAAGGTTGGGGTGTAAGAGAATTTATTTATCATATTCTCTGTTATATTGACCGTGGTTGGAGAAGTCTGATGCCATATACTCTTGATATTATCACTGGAATCTCCGGTAATGACCTTAGTTAATACAATAGAATGAGGATCTATGGATTCATGAATATCAAAACTATGGACATATTCATAAATGGATTGGATGGAAGAGGTCGGTTTAGAAGATCCGGATTTAAATATATTGAGATCCACCTTAGAGGATCCGAATAATAATTGCTCTAAATTTGGAGAATTGGTTAGAGGATTAAAGGAGGACTCAAAATTATCGGAGGTAACCACCTTTTTACCATTATACCATACCACAGCATTGTTAGAATCTCCACTGGTCTGAATAAGCTGTTGCCAATCACAATCCGTAGTCCACAAAATTACATTATTTCCTTTTTCAAATACTCTTTTGGAATATATATTGGCCCAATCATCTCCTTCCACGTCCCAGTTGGAATAAATGGCCAGTTTCTTCTCTTCCAAAAAATTTATGAATCTTTCAGAATAGAATTTAAATATATAGTCCCAGTCTGGATTGAATCCATATTGAGGTTGGGTCTTATTGCGTTGTCCTTTATAGGTAATATCCTTTAAGGATTCCGGTAAGGTAATTTTTTTTCTCCAAGAACCTTTATCGGTTACAAATATTACATCCGTGATCAGAGAAGGGTATTTGTTTACATATCCTTGAACCTGTTGGAGGATGGTTTGAAATAAACGTTTGCATCCATATTCTTTGTTTTCGATGGAATCTTCTTTATTTAAGATGTCTTTATGTATAAATGCCCTGGAAATGAGCATATAATTGGTGTCTACTATGAGTACGGTTTTCATTGATGAGAGAGGTAATATTTATAAAATGATCACTTTTATGGAATTATTTACTGAAGACATGAAGTCCTCAGGATTTCATTACTATTTTTTAAATTTTAATGTAACTTATTGAATATTATCGTTTTACACTAAAATTGATCTTAAAAAGTTAAGATATTGATAATGAGGTAGTTATAAATTGGTTGAAATCAAAAATTTTGGCTTAGATATTTATTTAAGTTATTGATTATCAATATAATATAGATTATTGATTTAGAGGTAGTTACATTTTGACCTACCAATACAAAATCGCCTTCAAACTCAATAAAAAAAATTTTTTATATTAAATAACTTTTTTTAAAATTT
>ERZ773203.50-NODE-50-length-63785-cov-34.533830_pt1 | contig 63785 bp, 51 predicted proteins | sample MGYA00580529_ERZ773203 | MGnify/ENA primary metagenome ERZ773203 (study PRJEB29015, sample SAMEA2738176) | human oral metagenome | biome: human oral; feature: human-associated habitat; material: saliva | place: China | collected 2177 ... | reverse complement strand
ACACGGTGTACCGCTTCTGGCTGGAAACCCGCCCCGCCCAGGCCGCTCGCGCCCGTGTCCACATTGGGGACACAAATTGACTAAGCCAGAGCTGTTACTGATAATGATTGTCATGAGTATTAATCGCACTGCTTTACGTCGCCTGGCAGCCGCCACTGGTGTTTTGGCGCTGACCTTCTCAGCAGCCGCCTGTGGTTCTTCCACCAACTCTGAGGGTTCTTCCTCCGGCAAAATCAAGGTAGCTACCTCCTTCTACCCGGTTAACTACCTGGTGCAGTCGGTAGGTGGCAGCCACGTTGAGGCCAACTCGGTAACTCCCGCCAACGTAGAGCCGCACGACTTTGAGCTCTCCCCCAAGGACGTAACCAAGCTATCTGGCGCCAAGATGGTGGTTTATGTAGCCGGCTTCCAGTCCTCGCTAGATGAGGCAGTCAAGCAGGTTTCTGGCCCCACCGTGGTGAACCTGGCCAGCTCGGTGAAGCTGGAGCAGCGCGATGACCACGACGGTGACGATCATGACCACGAGGCTGCGGCGTCGTCGTCGGCCACCGAAGCTGACCACGACGATCACGACCACGCCACCGCCAGCGCCAAGGAAGAAGCCCACGAGCACGACCACGGCAGCACTGACCCGCACTTCTGGCTCGACCCCACCCGCATGGCTGACGCCGCCAAGCAGGTGCACGCGGCGCTAGTAAAGGCTGATCCCTCCCACAAGGCTGACTACGACGCCAACCTCAAAACCACCCTGGCTAAGCTGACCAAACTCGACACCAGCTACAAGCAGGGCCTGAGCCAGTGCACCCGCAAGACTTTCGTCACCAGCCACGCCGCATTTGGCTACCTGGCTGAGCGCTACGGACTAACCCAGGTTTCAGTCTCGGGTATTGACCCCGACTCCGAGCCCTCCCCCGCAGACATTGCCAAGGTCAAGCAGGTGGTTAAGCAGACCGGCACCACCACCATCTTTACCGAAGAGCTAGTTTCCCCCAAGACCGCCCAGGCCGTAGCTAAGGAAACCGGCGCTAAGACCTCGGTACTCAGCCCCATCGAGTCCGCCCCCGAAAAGGGCGACTATGAGGGCGCGATGACCACCAATCTGACTAACCTACGTGAGGCTTTGAACTGCAAGTGAGCGCTGCAAATAAGCACGCCCACGCCAACTCCCCCGCTCAACCACCCCTGAAGGTGGATTCCATTGATGTAGTCATGGGTTCCACGCATATTTTGCATCAGGTGTCGCTAACGGTTGAGCGCGGGGAGTCTGTGGCGTTATTGGGCGCTAACGGATGTGGAAAATCAACCCTAATTAAGGCCTGCCTGGGGCTTTACCCCCTGGCGGGTGGAGACGTGCAGCTTTTTGGCACTTCGCTGTCTAAACGCCGCCAAGTGCCCTGGATGCGGGTGGGGTATGTGCCCCAGCGTGTCTCGGCCACAGCGGGCGTGCCCGCCACCGCCCTGGAGGTGGTGCGCTCGGGGCTACTGGGCCCGGGGCGGCCTTTTGCCAGCTGGGGCGGAGGTGCTAAAGCACAGGCACTGGAGGCTCTAGCCCAGGTGGGGCTAGCTAAACGCGCCAACGACCATGTGCAGGTGTTTTCTGGCGGTCAGGCTCAGCGCGTGATGATTGCCCGCGCCCTGGTGCGCCGCCCGCAACTGCTGTTTTTGGATGAGCCCCTGGCGGGGGTGGACCGCGCCAGCCGTCAAGGCCTAGCTGACTGCCTGGCCCAGCTGCGAGAGCAGGGCATCACCCTGGTCACGGTGCTGCATGAGATGGGTGAACTAGCTGGCTTGGTCGATCGCACCGTGACTTTGGCTGATGGGCGCGTGGTTGCCAGTCGCTCCTTGGCTGCTAGTCGCCCCCTGGCTGGCAGTCACCCCCTGGCTGCCCATGAGCCAGGGCGCGAGTCGGGGCGCGATCAGAGGCGGGAGCCGGGGCGCGAGCCAGAGCCGTACTGTGAGCCAGACTGCGAGCACCTAGACCCGCATTCGGCCGCTCCGGCCTACGTGCACCACCATGCCCCTAACCTGCATCTAAACCAGGCTGATTCAGGAGGCCGACATGATCACTGAAATGCTTGCTTCCCCACTGATGCAGCGGGCCCTGATTGCCGCCGTGCTGGTGGGCCTGGCCGCCCCGGTGGTGGGCACATACCTGGTGCAGCGTGGCCTGGCGCTGATGGGTGACGGTATTGGGCATGTTTCCCTAACCGGCGTGGCCCTGGGCTGGCTGGTGGGCGCCTGGCTGGGAGTTAGCCCTGCTGACGCTTTGGCGGTTCCCGGCGCGATTGTGGCTTCCCTGGCGGGGGCGCTGCTGATTGAGCTGATCCGTCAGGCTGGCCATACACGCGGGGATGTGGCACTGGCGATCTTGTTTTATGGCGGCATTGCCGGGGGCGTGATCCTAATTAAGTTTGCTGGCGGCACCACCACTAATTTGAACAGCTACCTGTTTGGTTCTATCGCCACGGTTTCTGAAAACGATGTGCGCACCACTGCCGTGTTGGCGCTGCTGATTTTGGCGGTGGGTATTGGCCTGCGCGGCCCTCTGTTTGCGCTATGCCACGATGAGGAATTTGCGCGCGCCTGCGGTTTGCCGGTGGGTGTGCTCAACATTTTGGTGGCCGTGGTTTCTGCCTTGACAGTGTCTGTTTCTATGCGGGTGGTGGGCGTGCTGCTGGTGAGCGCGGTGATGATTGTGCCCGTGGCGATTGCCCAGCTGGTTTCGCATTCTTTTGGGCGCACCATGAATCTGGCCATGGTTTTGGGTGTGTGTGCCTGCCTGGCTGGCTTGTTTATCACCTATGCGGTGGCGGTCTCGCCCGGCGCCATGATTGTGTGCCTGCTGGTGGCCACCTACGCGTTGACTGCCGTGTTGACGTGGGGTGCTAAGCGAGTGTTTAAACGCAAGGATTTGGAGGATGAGCGTCTAGTGGATGGACGTTTACCTGAGGTGGAGACTAGCCGTGGCTGAGGTTAAGCGCCGCTCTACTTGGCAGCGCAGCGCGATTGTGGATTTGTTGGAGCGCAGCCAGGTGTTTCTTTCTGCCCAGCAGATTCACGCCGAGCTTGAGGAGGAGGGCACTAAGGTTGGTTTGGCTACGGTCTACCGGAATTTGCAGTCTTTGGCTGAGGAGGATTTGGTAGATACGGTCCGCTCCGACGACGGCGAGGCCCTGTATCGTCTGTGCACTAACGAGGGCCACCATCACCACTTGGTGTGCCGCAGCTGCGGCAAGGCGGTGGAGATTGCCGGCTCCTTGTTTGAAAACTGGGTGCATGACATTGCCTCAGCCAATGGTTTTACCAAGGTAGAGCACGTGGCCGAATTCTTCGGCCTGTGCAATGACTGCTCCCAAAAGCAGGCCAAAAATCAGGCCAACAGCTAAGCCCAAGTAGGCGGCGGGGCCGCCCACTTAATTAAGGCATGTCAACAGCCCTGGGGGGCGCCCCGCTGACGCGAGGCGCCCCCACTCAACTAGCCAACAAACAAAGCTCCATCAACAATCTCGTCGCATCCCCACGATTCACGCGTGGCCCTCTGTATCCCGGCTGACATTAATCGTGATCTCCTTCGTCCGCCGCAGCTGGGGGATCGCGTAACGGGGGTCGAATTGCGATAGCGGCGTGTACGCCTCATAAACGTCCAGCCCGCGACCAAGATCGATCACCCAGCCTGTGTCGGTCACGATGCTACGGTCGTGGAAGTTATCAACGATGCTCCAATCGATGACGATCCCGAACTGTCCCCACGACTGCTGTAGCTGTTCGAACGTCGCTTCCTGCTTCGCGCGATAGTCATCCTCATCGCTCGCGCAGGTCTCGATAACAACGCGCGGCAGCCTAGCAGCGTCAGCATGCTGGATCAGCAGTAGCAAAATCTCGTGCACGTTCCGGATTTGGTGAGGCTTCCGTAAGTACGGATCGCGGATTTGAATCTCAGCCGCATCGAACAGGTACGGAAGTAGGATGCCCGGCATGGAATGACCCATGCTCGGCTCGATCTTGTAGCGCCTGGGGATGGCGCGCGCTTTCAACAGGGCTCGACGGTCAAAGACGGGCGAGGCCGGCCTGCTGTCTCCGCGTGCATCGACAACGCCGTCCGACTTCGGAACACCGTCGGAAAGCTCTTCGCCACCCCGTTGACCGCTCCCCTGCTCATCAGCATCGCTGTGCGACGTGAAGTACTGCGGGTAATCCAGCTCCTCCTGAGTGGGCACCATGCACGCACGCGCAGCGTCATAGTGATCCTGGTCCACGCGCCCGAGCATGTACGTGAAGTGAGAGCCGGACGCAGCCATCGTGTCGTCGAGTCGGATGATCTGATCCTTGACGCGCTTGCGCCCCTCGATCGCGAACCGAAGCAGTTCCTCAAGCTCTTCAGGCGCACCGTCACGCGCCGGGAAGATAAGTTTCGCCAATCCTGAGAACGTCTTTCGCACGGCGTCCTGATCGCGCTTCGACATGGCAGGATCCAGCGTCGCCAATGTATCGAGGTCACCCGAATAATCGAGGGTGCGCAGGTGCCGTAGCGCCTCCGCCAGGTAGTCGACGATGAGCCCGTATCCGCGCGAGAAGGACTTGTTCGCAAGGTAGTTCTTCAGCGTGTCAACCAGGCTGCGCTCTACGCGCTTACGTCCCGCGAATTCGTCGAAAGCGACGACGTCCCAGTAGCCAACCAGGCCGATGCGCCGGGTCGCGTTGTTAACGAAGAGCCACGTCATGAGGGCGTCGAAGGTGTGTTCACCTTCGTATCCCCAGATGGCGTGAGCGCCTTACCAGAAGTACGCGTCAAGACCCCATTTAAGGGCCTTGAGGGGATCATTGCCATCCACGGAGGAGGCCGTGGCGAGCTTAGCGAACACGCGCTGGATTTGAAGAAAGGCGCGTACTCGTCGATGACGACCGCGAGGGCGGGATCAACGCCGAGTTAGCGCACGAGGAGGGTCGAGGCGTCTGCCGTGAAGGTCGGGTATCCACATCGCACGTCGGCGAGGAGGTCTTCTTCGAGGGACGGCAGTTCACCGGCGCGGTAGGGCGCGTAGCGAGACTTGGTGTCTTCTGCAAAGATGCGGAGTTTGGTCTCGAAGAGGTTGGCGTTGATGGTGATCAGGGTGGCGTCGTCGAGCAGTTCTTGGACGGCGTCAAGGTCGTCCGCATATTCGCTGTTGCGATCCAACCACGTGACGATACGCCCCTGCTCGAGCAAGGCGTTCAGTTCCTCTGCCAGCCGAGAGGCATCGATTCCGCTCCTTGTGTGCCTCCTCCGAGTCGGTCATGCAGGTCCGTCAGGCGCTCCAGTGCACGCCTGAGGCTATCGCTTTCGACGGCGGCACGCTCGATGCTCCAATGGCGCGTCATGAGGCGCTGTAGGTGTAGCGCGTAAGCGGGACCAAAATCCAGCTCGCGTCCTTTTTCTTCGACAGCATCCTTAAGCTTCGCGTCCTTCATCATGCGGAGCAGGTAGGGCTTGTGGTGGGAGGCGGGCGGCTTTACACTCGCCACCGATCTGCCGCAGAACTCTGCGACGCCCTGCCGATCCGCCAGGATCCACGACTCGATACACTGGTCGACGATCCGAATTAGCAGATCCGGTGACTCACCCGGAGTGTGTTCGACGAGTTCCGCACGAAGTGTCACGGGGCATCCCTCACCGTCCTGATCGAGGTCACGAAAGATGACGTATGGGAGAACGCGAGCGGCTTCCCAGTACTTCTTGATATCCCTGTCAATCGCACCCTTGCCGTTGGCGCTCGTGACAGAGAATTCACTATCGGCCCATCCCGCCGCGTACATCAGCGCGGTAACAACCGGTATGTCAGTCGAGCCCTCGACGATGACCTGGGCGTAGACGTAGCCCTCCATCGCTTACCAGGTTCCCAGGGGAATCGTGCGACCATTGACAGCGTCGATGCCCTGCGACTTGGGCAGGCCAGCGCTAACCACGGCTTTGATGCGCGGGTCGTTCGACTCCGACAGCAGCTCACCCGTCGTCTCCCCGTTCTCCGAGCGCAACATCAGGACCTGGCTGGGGAGCACCAGCTCGGAGTCGATGAGTTCCGGCGAATGGGTGCTGATGACCATCTGCACGTCACGGTTCATGGCGACCTCTGCCAGCAGCGAGGGGAGCGAACGGACGACGGAGGCCTGCAGGAAGGTCTCGGGTTCTTCGATGAGGACGACGCTCGTGTCGCGCGGTAGCGTCGCCAGGTCAAAAAGCATGCCAAGCAGGCGCAGCGTTCCCTCGGAGAACTGCTCGTGCGAGTAGACGCCGCTCGCCCCACGAACGGGAGTATCGCTGTAAAACACTACCTCCGTGCCGAGCCCCATCCGCTGGTAAGACAGGTTCGGGATTTCCGGAACCACTGCGGCCATGATCGGGCGAATACGATCGACCACGGCATCCAGCTGCTGATCCGAGAAGCGCCCCACGTGCTGGAAGAAGCCCGTCCCGTGGTCGGGGTCGTAGCGATCTGAACGCTCAAGCATCTTCTTGGGATTCGGATGGATGTATCGGATGCCCGCGAGGGTTTGACGAACTCTTGTTCGCTGCGCTTCCTCATCTTCAACCGGGAAGGACTCGCCTTCGTCTGCAGGCTTCTTGCCCCCTGCCGTGATTGTTTGATGAACGTCCAGATACCTGTCGTTGGGCTCACCAGTGAGTGGATCCGTCATCGGAAACGCGAACGTTTGATCGGCATCACTGCCGCGTTTCGTCGACTTGGGACCCGCCGACATCAGCCGAAGAAACAAAGCGAATTCCGCCGAGTTCTGGGTGTCGTTAAATGTCGCGACGAAAGCGGCAGAATCCGCGCCAGAACGAAAGTATCGGTCTGGGCCACCCAGATCCTCCGAAGCGGCCACAAGCCCACGGCGCCCAATATCACCCAGGAATCGCAGTGCGCCGAGAAGGTTGGTCTTTCCTGAGGAGTTGGGGCCGACGACGAAGAGGCGCGAGGACAGGTCGAACTCGATGTGGGCGAAGTTGCGCCAGTTCGTGATGGCGATGTGCGTCAGCTTCACGTTGTGTCCTTTCGTTGCCAGACCGGGTGCCTCTCCAGTGTCCCACGGGGTGGAGGCACTGTCAGGACCACCACACGTTGTTCTTCTTGATTTCCCCACGGGCCCACTTCAGGTCAGTCGCGATTCGCAACGAAACGAAGAGCATCATCCTCAAGGAACGACAGATGCTTCGTCGTCGCAGTCGCCAAACGCCTCCTTGTCGATTCTGAATCCGCAACCACCAGATTCTGCTCGAACAACACGCCGCTCGCCTCGTGGGCATTCATACCGGCAACCATCAGCTCCGCTGCCTCAAACGTCCCAGCATTCGTCGCGCCACCCACCGTAATAGTCGAGGAAATACTCCGATCCAACACGACACCCCCTCACGGTTTCCCCGAATGCACGCGGCGGGATCTCCGCCAAGACAGCCACTATCATCACACAGTGGCGTCCCCACTGCGAATCCAACCGCCCTTGTTTTGACAGCCAGGTGTTTCTTTCTGCCCAGCAGATTCACGCCGAGCTTGAGGAGGAGGGCACTAAGGTTGGTTTGGCTACGGTCTACCGGAATTTGCAGTCTTTGGCTGAGGAGGATTTGGTAGATACGGTCCGCTCCGACGACGGCGAGGCCCTGTATCGTCTGTGCACTAACGAGGGCCACCATCACCACACTAGCCAACCTAAACACCCTGTTCCCTCAGGCGCCGCGCCAGCTATACTGGTTTTGCCTGAGGGAACATGTTTTTAAGGGGTTTTCAGCGCCATGATCAAGTGATCTTCACTCAGCTTTGCTGAGACGTGTCAGAAGTTTTTTCGCGTCTGGAAGATCACTATGCCCTCAATCATTGTTACTGACGTTTCTTTTTCTTACGGCTCTCACCTGGTACTTGACCGCGTAAGTCTGCAGGTTGGCGCCGGCGAGCGGGCTTTTTTGGTGGGCCCAAATGGTAGCGGCAAAACTACTTTGTTAAAGCTACTAACCGGCCAGCTTACCCCTGATAGCGGGCAACTAGTTTCTGGACCTTTCCCGCAAACCATCCCTGATGAAGGTTTTGAGGGAACGGTAGAGCAGTTTATTGATGTTGCCCTGGCGCCACTAAAGTCTTTGGCGGCGCGTTTTGAGCAGGTCACAGCGGCGCTTGCTAGTGGCAAGACTGGCTGTGAAGGCGAATATGACGAGCTGCTGGCGCAGATGAGTGCCCGTGACGTGTGGTCTCTGCCGGCGCGTATTGGTGAGACTCTTAGCGGCCTTGGCTTAAGTGATCTTAAAGAGTCAGGTTTTAACCGGCAGTTAGCTACCTTGTCTCCTGGGCAGCGCTCGCGCGTACGGCTGGCGGCTTTGTTGCTGTTGGCCCCTGAAGTGTTGATTTTGGATGAGCCCACGAATCACCTTGATGAGCAGGCCACTAGTTTTTTGGTGCATACTCTTAAAAATTGGCCTGGCCCGGTGCTTGCCACCAGCCATGACCGAGCTTTTATTGAAGAGAGCGCCACTGTCATTTATGACCTGGATATAAGCGTGTGGCAGCAGCTGGCTAGGGCTGAGGGCAAAGGTGAGCTGGCAGGCCTGGTGCGTAATGCGGGTAATTACAGCGCCTATCTTGAGGCAAAAACTACTGCTTACGCTAAACGCTCCCGCATCTATGCTGATCAACAGGCTCAAAAGCGTGGGCTGCGCGAGCATCGGCAGGAAAGTATGCATATCGCTAAGGGTGGGGTACGTTTAAAAACTGCTTCTGGCACGGCTAAAAAGTTTTTTGCCGATAGGGCTGCGGCTACTTCTGTTAAACGTACCCGCAATGACGACGTGCGCCTTAGCCGGCTTGCCCAGCAGGAAGTTCGTAAGCCGCGTTTCTATCAGCTTGATTTTCCTTGCTTTGAGGGGCACGTTGGCGGCGCTTTAGCGGTGTGTGCTAGGCAGGCGAGTGTTTGTGGCAGGCTGAGCCCGGTTAGTTTTGATTTGTCTGCTGGCGAGCATTTGCTTGTCACTGGCCCTAATGGGGCTGGTAAATCTACTTTGCTTAATTGGATTGCGACGGCGGCACCTGCTGTAGGTGCGCAAGCTAGCGGCGTTATTTCTCGCGCCGAGCCGGTTAGTTTCATCCCGCAACGTTTACCACTTGAGAGCGATGCGGGGTTTGGGCCACTGTCTTGGCGTGAGGGTATTGGTGAGCGCGGTAAGGGAATTTTGCACCCTTCTATGTGGTCAACCCCTATCTGGCAGCTTTCGGCGGGTAATCAAAGGCGAGCACAGCTAGCTGTTGCGCTTGCTAATAGCCCAGCTGTTTTGATCATGGATGAGCCCACAAACTATCTCGACTTGGAAACCATGCATGTGCTTGAAGATGCGCTGCGCGCCTGGCGTGGCACCTTGATCCTGGCCAGCCATGACCGTTGGCTGATTCAACACTGGCAGGGCCGCAAACTCCAGCTAACCCCGCCAACTCAGCCAGCGCTATAGCTACCGCCAAAATCTAAACCATTACTCAATTTGTTACCCAATCTACTGTTTCTGGGTTGCTAGTAGCGTACTTGGCCACTAACTTCAGGCTTATGACGAATGCGCGCACTGAAGCTCTCCCCACCGCAAGCTCGGCTTCTGCCCTAGATTCACTTTTAAATGAGTACCGCACTCTGGCAACCAGTGAACGTGAAAAGGGCGCCATGTTTGAGGAGCTCACGCGTCAGTTCTTGCTTCACGATGCGCGTTTTGCTCACCAGTTCAAAGAGGTTTACCTGTGGAGTGAGTGGCCTGAGCGCCAAACTGGTGACACTGGCATTGATTTGGTGGCTATTCCTGCCGATGAAAACGCTGGGCTGGTAGCGATTCAGTGTAAGTTCTACGCCCCTGGTCACACGGTCCATAAGCGCGATATTGATTCTTTCTTGACTGCTTCAGGTAAGGCGCCTTTTACCCGACGTATTTTGGTTGATACTTCAGGCACTGCTTGGGGTAAGAATTCTCAGGATGCTATTGAGGGCCAGCACATCCCGGTTTCCCGCATTACCCTAGCTGACCTGCGTGATTCGGATATTGACTGGCGCACCTATTCGCTGGGTTCAAGGCAGGCCCCCACTACACGTGAACGTAAGGTGCCTCGCGATCACCAGGTGCGTGCCCGTAGTGCGGTAATGGCTGGTTTTGATACCAGTGATCGAGGCCAGCTGATTATGGCCTGCGGCACCGGTAAAACTTTCACCTCTTTGATCATTGCACGCGAGTTTATGGAGCGTGAGGGCGGTAGTGCCCGGATTTTGTTTGCGGTGCCTTCTTTGGCTTTGTTGAAGCAGACGCTAGATGACTGGTCTGTTGAGGTTGATTCTGCTTTCACCGCTTGGGCTGTATGCTCTGACACTAAAGTTTCTGCTCGCTCTGATGCCCCGGCAGATTCAACAGTGGATCTACCTATCCCGGCTACCACGGATGCACAGCGTTTAGCGCTTTCACTTGGCGCCAATAATGATGCCGAAGGCTTGCAGGTTGTATTTGCTACCTACCAGTCCATTGAGGTTATCCACCAGGCCCAGGAGCTAGCTGGTGAGACTTGGCGTGATTTTGATTTGGTTATTTGCGATGAGGCTCACCGCACCACCGGCGCAAAGCTAACCACCGCAAACGAGAGTGCCTTCACCAAGATTCATGATGACGCTTTTATTCGCCGCTCTAAGACTCTCTACATGACGGCAACCCCACGTATTTTCGCGGATAATGCTAAGAATAAGGCCTCTCAGAAGGATGTAATCCTCACTTCAATGGATGATAAGGACACCTATGGGCCGGTGTTCTTCCGCCTGGGCTTCGGCCAGGCTGTAAAGGAAGGCCTGCTAACTGATTACAAGGTAATTATCTTGACGGTTAGTGAGGAGGAGGTCTCCCAGAAGTATCAGTTGATCGCTGAGATGGATGGCGAACTAAATCTTGATACTGCCGCAAAACTAACTGGCTGCTGGAATGCTCTAGCTAAGCGTAAGAACCCTGGCTCAGATGTGGACTATGGCAGTGACTGCTCCCCTATGCGCCGCGCTGTGGCTTTCTGCCGTGACATTAAGGCTTCGAAGCAGGTAACTGATCAGTTCCCTGACCTGGTAAATGGCACCAGTGGGCTTAGTAATCTGACTAATGCCGATGCCAGCGATAATCTGCAGGTTGAGTGCCGCCACGTTGATGGCACTATGAACGCGGCGGTGCGTGCGCGCGAGATGGACTGGCTTACCGAGGGCGCGGGCACGGACGAGGTCCCTGTGTGCCGCATCCTAACGAACGCGCGCTGCCTGAGCGAGGGCGTAGATGTTCCCACGCTGGACGCTGTGCTTTTCCTATCGCCGCGTAACTCTCAGGTGGATGTGATTCAGGCGGTGGGACGCGTAATGCGTCGCGCTGAGGGTAAGGATTTTGGCTACATTATTTTGCCGGTAGCTATCCCTGCCGGCATGTCACCTGAGCAGGCCCTAGACGATAATGAGCGTTTCAAGGTGGTGTGGCAGGTTTTAAAGGCTCTGCGAGCACACGACGAGCGTTTAGATGCGGCCATTAATTCCATGGAGTTAAATGGCCAAGGCCCAGAAAACATCATTGTTGACACTGTCTCACTGGCTAGCGACAAGCGCAGTTCAGATCCACTTGAGGGGTCTAGCACCGAGCCGGGTGGGCAAGATCCGCTGGCTACCGGGGTGCAGGGGCATCTTGCTCTGTTGCCTTCAGATTGGAAGGAAGCTGTCTTTGGCAGGATTGTTAAGAAGGTGGGCTCTTCCCTTTACTGGGTGGACTGGAGCAAGGATATTGCCACGGTAGCAAACCGCTACATTCACTTAATTAACCAGCTGCTTGAGGATCCTCAGCGTCAAAGTGCGTTCCAGGATTTCGTTAAGGCCCTGCAAACTACTTTGAATCCGGCTGTAGACCGTAACGCTGCGGTGGAGATGCTGGCTCAGCACATGCTGACGGCTCCTCTGTTTGAGGCTATGTTCCCAGATCATTCTTTCTCCAAGCAGAACCCGGTCAGCCGGGCTATGAACACTATTGTGGAGATGCTGGCTTCACACTCGATGTTTGAAAACGAGCGCACCTCTCTGGATGCCTTCTATCAGGCAATGATTGAGCGTATTGAGGCAGTGCACACCTTGGCCGGCAAGCAAGACATCATGCGCACGCTCTATGACCGTTTCTTCTCGCAAGCTTTCCCAAGCATGAGTGAGCGCCTGGGTATCGTCTTCACACCCGTGGAGGTAGTGGACTTCATCATCCGCAGCGCCGACGACGCTATGCGCACTGCTTTTAACCAAACTTTAGCTGATCCTGGTGTGGCTATCATTGAGCCTTTTGCTGGCACGGGCACATTTGTGGCGCGTCTGTTGCAATTGGGTGTGATCCCACCTGAGGCTTTGGAACGCAAATATTTACAGGAGATCTTTGCCAACGAGGTGGTACTACTCTCCTACTACATTGCCTCTATCAATATTGAGCAGGTGTACCACCAGGTGCGCGCAGAGCAGGGCGTGGATGAGGACTATGTCGAGTTTCCAGGCATGACGCTTACAGACACTTTCCAGCTGCATGAAGATGACGGCACCATGCTGGAGGGTTTTGAGGGGCTGGCTGCTAATAATGAGCGCGCTCGCGCTGAGAAGGCTGCCCCTATCACTGTGGTGATCATGAATCCGCCCTATTCTGCTGGGCAGAACAGCGCGAATGATAACAACCAGAACCTGGCCTATCCTCGTTTGGATAAGCGTATTGCCGAAACTTACGCCGCCCAGTCGTCTGGAGCTAACAAAAACAGCCTCTATGACTCTTACTTCCGTGCTCTGCGCTGGGCGTCTGACCGTATTGGTCAGCGCGGTGTTATCGCATTCGTCTCTAATAGCTCTTTTATTGACGGAAACTCTGCCGACGGCGTGCGTCTATCTTTGCAGGAAGAGTTCTCCCAAATCTTCATCTACGACCTAAAGGGAAATGCGCGTACTTCTGGCGAACGTCGTCGCCGAGAAGCCGGAAACGTCTTTGAAGAGGGATCACGCACGGGTGTGGCTATCACCGTGTTGGTTAAGGATCCTGAATATGTTGGCTCTGCTGAGATTTTCTATGCAGAAGCTGAGGATTATGCAACTCGTCAAGAGAAGTTGAACCAAATTCAGGCCTACAGTTCTATTGCAGGGATCAATAAGGCTGAGGCCTTTAGTCGCGTTGAGCCAAATGAACATGGTGACTGGATCAGTATTCGCGATGAGCGCTTTGCCACCTTCCAGGAGATCGGTAACAAGGATTTCAAAGATAAAGAAGCCTCGCCTGCTGTATTTCGGCAGTATAGCAACGGATTGCAAACCAACCGCGATCCTTGGTGCTACAACTTCTCACATGATGTGGTAGCAGCAAACATGCAACTTATGATCGCTAACTACAACTCTCAACTTGCAGTAGGCAAACAGAACTATGACAGCCGGCAGATCAAATGGTCTCCAAGCCTTGAAATATCATTTAAACGCAAAATAAAAGCCGTATTCGATGCTTCAAAGATACAAACATCAACATATCGACCTTTCTGTCGTATGTCGGTTTATTTTGATCAGATGATGAACCATCGTACCTACCGGCTGCCTAAACTCTTCCCGACGCCAGCACACCCAAATATTTCGTTTGTTGTTTCTCAGGGTGAGATTAGTAAAATTGGTCCCTTAATGATCAATTCTCTACCTAACCATCACTTAGTCGGGGATGCACAGACTTTCCCCCTTTATACCTGGGAGCCAATCTCATCTGCCAGTAATCATGAGCCTGATCTATTCAGTTTGGCCGCTGAAGAAGAAACTACACAGACAGATGAAGCTGCCCACACGTCAGCTCTAGATTTCACTCGTCCTATTGGCGAGCAAATTCCGATACTACTAAATGGTTACCGTCGTGTAGACAACATTACTGATACGACTTTAGCGGTTTATCGAGCACATTACGCGGATGCAACCATCACTAAGGAAGATATTTTCTTCTACGTGTACGCCTTGTTGCATCACCCGGAGTACCGTGAGCGTTATGAAGCTGACTTGAAGAAAATGTTGCCTCATATTCCCAAGGTTGAGGGCTTCGCTCAGTATGTAACCGTCGGACGTAAACTTGCGCATCTGCACGTGAATTACGAGCAGGTGGAACCTTGGGCGTCCGTACAGGAAGAGGCGAGCCTGCACGCACCTGAGGATGCCTGGCAGCGCTATCGGATCGGCACTCGTAAGATGCGTTTCCCCAAGCTTGGCCGCAAAGAGAAGGATTACACTCGTCTGGAGTACAACGAGTATATGACTTTGGTAGGCATCCCTGAGCAGGCACAGCACTACACAATCTCGGGACGCAGCCCATTGGATTGGGTGATTGACCGTTATTATGTGAAGACAGACGAAGCCTCTGGGATTATTAACGATCCGAACGCTTTCTTGCGCGAACAGGGCCGCCCAGATGCGGTTGTGGACCTTATCAAGCGCCTGGTCACGGTCTCTATGTGCACCCAGGAGCTAGTGGCCACTCTCCCCAAGCTGGAGATCCCGGAAGGAAAGTAATCATGGGCGATTCCAAGGAGAAGGTAAAAAGCGGCATCATAACGTGGCTTCAGGGGTGGTGGTCAGAGAGGTCAGGGGCGTTTAAGTGCTCATCACCCGCTCTTTTCTGCATCATCATTGTCTTAGTGCTACGCCTTCGTCATGCTGGAGGCGACGTGGGGGGCGTAGTCTATCAATTTTTTGATACGGTGCTGCTCACATTGTTTGCCGCGTTCACCGTCAGCTTTGCATGGGAAGTACTCGGCAAGAATGCACTTCTCAGAGAACTTCAGGATCATACCGATAAGGCTTTCCAAGATGCCGGACTTTCCAACACATTAGCCAATCAGGGGATTTTACACACCACGACAGATTTCCAACATGGAATTCCCTGGAATAAATATATTGCTGACGCTGACGAAATCGACGTCTGCTGGTGGGCCGGATCCGCATGGCTCCGAGGAAACGCAGATGCCATTAAGGAAGCAATTCAGACCAGACAGGTCCGAATGCGTTACGCTATCCCTAACCCATATGATAAGAACACGCTCTTCCTGATGGGCGCTTTGTCCGGCGTCACAAACAAAGAATTGAAGAGTGAGTATGTCAAAGCAACTCAGGAGCTCCACTCACTAGGAAAGCCAGCCGAATTATACAACGTTAGAAAAATCCCACAGTACGGAATGGTCCGATTAGGGTACCACATTGTATTTTTTCCATATTCTCACCTCAAGGACCGCCCTAAGAGTAGACCAACCTTCGTTATCGATGCGAATAGTGAACTTGGGAAGTGCTTCCTGAGAGACTTTGATGCACTTCTTCAGACAGCTGAACGATCTCAGTAGCAGAACTTTGAGGCGTTCAGCTTCGTAAATGCTGGCTCTTCATAGTTGAGTGTGGAGGCATCTAGGCCTCCTGCGATGAGGAGCATTCGGAGTTGGTAGTTGTTGGGGTTGCGGTAGCCTCTGGCGGTGCGTCTGCCTAGTTCGGTAATGTCCGTTGCTGGCTTCGGTGGGGTGCGTTGCAACCGCCCCTAGAATCTGGCCTCCTTGACGACAGCGGGGGTAGAAGTCCACTCATCATCAAGGACCTCAACCGCTACCATGTGAAGACGGACAAGGCATCGGGCATCGGGCATCGTCAACGACCCGAACGATTTCCTGCGCGAGCAGGGCCGCCCCGACGCGGTCGTGGACCTGATCAAGCGCCTGGTGACAGTCTCGATGCGAACCCAGGAGCTAGTAACCTCTCTCCCTAAGCTGGAGATCCCAGCCAACGCCTAACATCAGCCAGGTCTGCGTGGCTATTCTAAGCAGTGCAGGCCTGCTATCTACATGCCTTAATAAATTTAGTGTACGGATCGATAGATAAAATTTCGTAAACTCACTAAATGACACTTTCCAGTTCTTTACAATCAGGAGCTTTTAACCATGGATTGGAATTCATGCATATCAACTAGTATGGCAGTGCTATCCACGGCTGGTGGAGCATTTGCCTATTACCAAGCAAACTTATCTAAGAAGGCAAAAACTAAGGTCATAGAAGAACGTAAACTCGCAGAACAAGCAGAGGAAAGAGCTATTAGGGCGGCAGATCTAGCAGAAAAGCGCCTTAAGATCATGAACGAGCAAACTGCTGCACTCAGAGATCAGGAAATGCAGCTCGAACGGATCGCAGAGGCCGTTAAGTCTGGATCTGCAGCTTTAGAGGACGTAAGTTCAGGACCAAAACTCGTTTATATTAAAAAAATTGGCAAGAACGAATTTGTCATTATTAATCAGAAAGATACGCCATTAGTTATTGAATTTGTTCGAAATAGAGGTGAGTTTATGCGCATCGCCCTTAACGATCATTTTGAGATTCAGCCAGGCGGGCAGAAAGTATTTTTGGCCGCAGGCGCTATGCAAAAGCCTCTACCTGACAACCTGATCCTTGACGAAATAGGACAAGATCAACCGCTTCACCTGAAGCTACCACGGTAGTAATGTAGGTATTCCAGCCTATATATCGTAAACACGTGATATAGCTACTTTAAGGCTTCAGAAAGATCCAGCCCACTCTCTACCGAAGTAGAGGCGGGCTGAACGATTAGCTCAATCATAGCCCCGCGTAGCTCTTTGAGATAAGCAAAACTGCCACCTTGGGCGCCGTCGTTGCTAGAGAGCCACAAAACCACAGCGCGCCCTTCACCCCAGCGCGCCCCTCCCCTTTCCCAACCTTCAGGCTGCGGGGAAAGGCAGCCGCGCTCGCACCGTCAGCAGCCAGACTGCAGCCCCGCCTCCGGGCTGCGGAGCTGATCAGGTATTAGACTGCACATTAGGCATAATCTCTAGATAGAAAGAAGGCAGTCATGCCTACCCCTGCAAGTGTGGTAACTGATAAGCGCGTTGCCGTGATGGTGGCCGATGGGCTTGAAGAGGTCGAGTGCCTGGCGGTGGTGGATGTGCTGTTCCGCGCCGGTATTGGCGCTGACCTACTGTCCATCTCTGATTCGCTTGAGGTCACCTCCTCCCATGGCATTCACTTTCGCTGTGACGCCCTGGCCAGCCAGGTTAACCTCGCCGACTACGCCCTAATGTTCCTACCTGGCGGTATGCCGGGCACGCTGAACCTGGGTGCCAGCGCCCTGGTCACTGACGAGGTGCGCCGTCGTAGCGCCGCAGGCCAGCCCCTAGCCGCTATCTGCGCCGCCCCTTCTATCCTGGCTGAGCATGGCGCCCTGCAGGCCCGCCACGCTACCGCCAACCCCGGCTTCATGGACGCTATTGCCGCAGGTGGGGCGCTTATGAGTGAGGCTGCGGTGGTGCGTGACGCTAACTTGATCACTTCGCGTGGCATGGGCACCGCCACTGAGCTGGGTTTTGAGATTATCCGCCTGCTTTTGGGCGACGACGCCGAGCAGGTGGTGGCCAGCGTCAAGCAGGGCATCGTCTACCAGCGCTAACGCCTGTTCGCATCAGTACGCATAGCTAGCGTCACCGTGCGCGCTCCCTGATCGTCACCACGGGCGCAGCTCAGCATCACCGTGCGTGCAGCTCAGCGTCACCACGGGCATCCTGACAAACTCAGGTTTTTACCTGGGCGTCAAGAATGCTAGGCTTACCGCGTGCAGAACGTATCCATGATCCGTGCTTGGTGGTGGCTACCTTAACGGGTGAGCCACTTTCGTGATGCGTTTTAAGTTTTAAGGCTCGCCCTCGCGGCGAGCCTTTTACGTTCCGGCTCGCCGCAGGCAAGAAGGAATGTTATGGCTAATACCCCAACGGTTTTCACCCGCCCGGTTAAATACCATGCCGACGGCGGCGCGCTACTAGCCCACCTAGCCCAGCTAGGCTTGGTTGACACTGTCCAGGACGGCTCTCGCCCCACTAACACGGTGCTGCTTGAAAGCGCTGATATTGCCTCAAAACAGCACCTGACCACTATCGCGGTGTTGGCTGCCAGCGCCCAGATCACCTGCACTGGCGACACCGTCACTCTTAAAGCCCTGGATACTACCGACGGCCCCCAGGCACTTAAGGCTGTGGCCCAGCAGCTCAGCTCTGCCGTCACCCGTCAAAGCGACAGCGAGCTGGTTTTGCACCTGCCTAGCGTGGCTGAAGATAGCGCTGAGGAGCACGCCCGCCTGCGTGAGCGCTCCACCATGGAGCCGCTGCGGATCCTGACTGATCAGGTGGTGGCTCACCCACACCTGCCGCTGGTGGCCGGAGCAGTGGCTTTTGATTATCTGGGCACTTACGAGTCCCTGCCGTCGGTTGCCGACGGCGCCAACACCTGCCCCGATTATCTGTTCTTTAACGCCCGCATCATTTTGGTGGTGGATCACCCCACCGGCTCCTGCCAGCTAGTTGGTGCCTCGCTCGACGCCGCCCAGTTAAGTGCGCAGATGGACGCACTGGAGGCGGCCATTAATGAGCTGCCCGCCCAGGCGCCGTCGGCCCCAGCAGAGCAAGCCGCACCTGCCCAGCAAACCACTCCGGCGGCGTCGGCCCACCAGCAGGCAGCGTCCCCCGAAGCCCAAGCCGAGCCAGCACAGGCCACTCCGGCGCCGTCGGCCCCAGCAGAGCAAGCCGCACCAGCACAGGCAGCTGAGGACACCATTACCGCCTACCCCACCATGAGCGACGCGGACTTTTGCGAGCTGGTGGCCAAAATGCAGCAGCACATCGCCATTGGTGACGCCTACCAGGTGGTGCCCAGCCGTGGCTTTGTGATCGACTGCCCCCAGCCCCTGCAAACCTACCGTTACCTGCACGACGCTGACCCCAGCCCCTACATGTTCTATATCGCCACCGACGATTTTGAACTCTTTGGGGCCTCCCCCGAGTCCTCACTGCTACACAGCGCCAAAACCGGCCAGGTGGCTATCCGCCCCATCGCCGGCACCCGCCCGCGCGGCTTCGCCCCCGATGGCAGCATTGACCACGAGCTAGACATCCGCCTGGAGCTGGAGCTACGCAGTGACGCCAAGGAAGTAGCCGAGCACGTGATGCTGGTGGACCTGGCTCGCAATGACGTGGCCCGCATCAGCGCCCCGGGCACGCGCAAAGTCACCCAGCTGCTGCGTGTAGACCGCTACGCGCGCGTAATGCACCTGGTCAGCGAGGTTACCGGGCAGCTGGCCAGTGACCTGCACCCGCTGGATGCTTTCCGCGCCTCCATGACCATGGGCACGCTCACCGGCGCCCCCAAGCTGCGCGCAGCCGAGCTGATCCGCCAATATGAGGGCACCCGCCGTGGCTCCTACGGCGGCGCGGTGGGTTATCTGCGTGGCGACGGCGAGCTCGACACCTGCATTGTGATCCGCTCTGCCTTCGCGCGCGGCGGCAAAGCCATTGTGCAGGCCGGCGCGGGCGTGGTCAGCGATTCCGTGCCTCAGCGTGAAGCTGACGAGACCGCCCACAAGGCCTCTAACGTGCTGCGTGCAATTGCCGCCGCCCAAGGTAAAACCCTGCGTATTGAACGCAACCTAGTTAGCAAGGAGGCCTGAGCCATGCGCGTAGTTTTCCTAGATAACCGCGATTCATTCGTCTATAACCTGGTGGATCTGTGTACTTCGCGCGGCGCCCAGGTGGATGTTTACCGCAACACCACTCCCCTGTCTGTGCTCACCGCCGCCCTGGAGCCCACCGAGGCTGAGACAGCCGCTGGCCAGCGCCCGCTGCTGATCACCTCCCCCGGCCCGGGCCACCCGCGTGAAGCCGGGTGCCTAATGGAGCTAACCACCTACGCCCTTAACCAGCGCATCCCCACCCTGGGGATTTGCTTGGGTTACCAGGCTTTAGTGGAGGCTTGCGGCGGGCAGGTGGCGCCGGTGGGCCCAACCCATGGGCGCACCGACCGAGTGCTGGTAACTAAAGCCGGCGCCGAGTTTGCCCCGCTAGCCCCCTGCGTGATTGCGCCCCGCAGCGGCGAGCAGGCCCCCTACGGCTGGATTGACGTGGCCCGCTACCACTCTTTGGGCTCACGCAAGCTCCCTAAGCAGCTGGTTTCTTTGGCTCATTCGCGCGACAACGTGGTTATGGCCCTGCGTCACGTCAGCGCCCCCGCCGTGGGTTTGCAGTTCCACCCTGAATCTATCCTCACCCCCGCCGGGCCCACCCTAATCAGTGCCCTGTTCACGTTCTTAACCCAAGAGGGGTAAACGGCCGCCCGCTAAACGCCAGCCGCTTAAACCAGGTGCTCAAGCGCCCTGGCTTGAGCGGCCGCCCAAAAAGCTGAATACCAATTTTTTAAGGAGTAACCATGAGCCAAGCCGCCGCCACCCTACGTGAGGCGCTAAACGGCGTCGTCCTGAGCCAAGAGCAAGCCGTAGAAGTATTTGCGGCCATCACCAACGGCGAGTTTAACGAGATCGAAATTGCCGCCTTTCTAGGCGCCCTGCACGCACGCGGCGAGGACCCGGCGGAAATTGCCGCCGCCGCCCAGGCTTTCCGCGCCGCCGCCGTGAACTTCCCCTACCCCAAGGGCCAGGCGGGCCTAGTGGATGTGGTGGGCACCGGCGGTGACCGTGCGGGCACAATCAACATCTCCACCGCCAGTGCGCTGGTGGCCGCCAGCCTGGGGGTGAAGGTAGCTAAGCACGGCAACCGCGCCGTCTCCTCCCGCTCGGGCGCCGCCGACCTGGTAGAAACCCTAGGTATTCCGCTGGATCTATCCCCCCAGGCCAGCGTGCAGCTGTTGGAGAGCACCGGGTTCTGCTTCCTGTTCGCCCAGAAATACCACCCGGCTATGCGCTATGTGGCGCCCGTGCGCGCGGCCCTGAAAAACCCCACCGTTTTCAACCTGATCGGCCCGCTAGTTAACCCCGCCCCGCTCAGCGCCCAGGTGCTTGGGGTGGGTAACCCGGCCCTGCTAGACGACATGGCTAGCGCCCTGGCCAGCGCCAACCTAGACCACGCTCTGGTGGTGCACGGCTCGGGCCTAGATGAGATCGCCCTGCATGGCCCCACCCAGGTGCGTGAGCTACGCGGCGCGGAAATCACCGCCTATGAGCTGACCCCCGACCAGCTGGGCCTGGGCACCTACACGGTGGCTGACCTGGTTGGTGGCGACGCTAGCGTTAACGCCCAGCTAATTCGCGCCGTGTTCGACGGTGCCGGTCAGGCCGCCCACCGCGACGCCATCGCCGCCAGCGCCGCAGCCGTACTGTACGTAACCGGCAAGGCAGACACCCTCGCCCAGGGTGTACAAACCGCGCTAGAAGCCATCGCCAACGGCACGGTAGCCAGCCACCTAGATAAGATCGTCACGCAGGCACGTGAGCTAAGCGCCTAAGCGCCTGGGCCGTATTTGCAGAGAGGGAAATCGATGAGTCAGCGTCAAGTACGCACACCTATTGCCGATCGTCTACGGCAAACCGGCACCGTTCTAGACTCCCTGGTAGAGGCCCGCAAAGCCCGCCTACCTGAGCTTTATGAGCGCTATGGGCATCTAGACGCCGCCACCATGGAGCGTTCGCAGCGTTCTTTTGAGGCCGCCCTACGCACCCGCACCCTGGGTGAGGACGGCCAGCTACACCCGCGCGCCGGCGGCCCGGCCCTGATCATGGAGTGCAAGGCCGCCAGCCCCACCCTGGGCACAATAGTCTCTGATGGTTACAGCCCTGCCGCCCTGGCCCAGGCTTATGCGCCCGTGGCTGCCGCTATCAGCGTGCTGACTGAGCCTGACCGTTTTAACGGCGACCTGGCTGATGTGACCGCCGTGTCTAAGGCTGTGCGCCAGCCGGTGCTGGATAAGGACTTCATCATTGACCCCATCCAGGTGCTTGCCGCCCGCCACCACGGCGCCGACGCCATCTTACTGATGCTCTCAGTGCTAGATGATCAGGCCTACACCCAGCTATCGGCCCTGGCCGCCCAGCTGGGTTTGGATGTGCTCACCGAGGTTGATGAGGCTGAGCAGATGGAGCGCGCCGCCGCCCTGGGTGCCCGCATTATCGGCATTAACAACCGTGACCTGCGCACCTTGGAAACTGACCTGCACCGCACTGCCGCCTTGGCGCCCCTGGCCCCGCGTGGCGTGGTGCTGGTGGGTGAGTCTGGGGTGCATGAGCGCGCCGACGTCGAACTACTTGCCCCCTACGTGGATGCGGTGCTGGTGGGATCGGCTCTTTCTGGCGCTGATGACCCGGCCGCCGCCGCCCAGGAGCTTTCCGCTGGCCAGCCCACCACCGGCGCGGCTGGTTTGGATGCCCATGCCCAGTCCATTGACTGGCGCCCCTACTCCTCTAAGCGTCTTGGCGCGGGCACTTTAGACCCAGGTGCCCCCACCCGCATCAGCCCCTACTTTGGCGAGTTTGGTGGCCAATATGTGCCTGAGCTGCTGATTCCTGCCCTGGATCAGCTTGAGCAGGCTTTCCTTGAGGCGGTAGATGACCCGAGCTTCATCGCTGAGATCAACGATCTTTTGCACAACTACCTGGGCCGCCCCACCCCGGTTACGCAGCTACGTAACCTACCGCTAGGCGGCGGCGCGCGCATCTTGCTTAAGCGTGAAGACCTGGTGCACGGCGGCGCTCACAAGGGCAACCAGGTGCTAGGTCAGGCCCTGCTGGCTAAGCGCATGGGTAAAACCCGCATCATTGCTGAAACCGGCGCCGGCCAGCACGGCACCGCCACCGCCATGGTGTGTGCGCTGTTGGGGCTCGAATGCACCATTTACATGGGCGCCACCGACGTGGTGCGTCAGGCCCCCAATGTGGAGCGTATGGAGCTGATGGGGGCTAAGGTTGTGCCCGTCACCGCTGGTAGCGGCACTCTTAAGGACGCCGTCAACGAGGCTCTACGTGACTGGACCGCCACTTTCGCCACCAGCCACTACCTGCTGGGTACGGCTGCCGGCCCGCACCCCTTCCCCACCATGGTGCGCGAATTCCACCGCATTATTTCCACCGAGGCACGCGCCCAGACTTTGGCGCGCCTGGGCCGCCTACCTGACGCGGTGGTGGCTTGCGTGGGCGGTGGCTCTAACGCAATCGGTATGTTTGCTGACTTTATCGACGACGAAGCAGTGGCCCTGTACGGCGTCGAGCCTGCCGGTGAGGGCCTAGACACCAGCCACCACGGCGCCCCTATCAATGAGGGCAAGGTTGGGGTGCTGCACGGGGCGCGTTCATTCCTGATGCGCACCGATGACGGCCAGGTGGAAGAGTCCTACTCGGTTTCTGCCGGCCTGGACTACCCCGGCGTTGGCCCCCAGCACGCCTACCTGGCTCAAAGCGGCCGCGCCAAGTATGTGGGTATCACCGATGAGGAAGCTATTGAGGCTTTCTTGCTGCTTAGCCGCCACGAGGGCATTATTCCCGCCATGGAATCCTCCCATGCCCTGGCTTACGCCCTGAAACTGGCTGAGCAAAACCGCAGTGAAGGTGGGGACCCGCAGAAAACCATTTTGGTGTGTCTGTCCGGACGCGGGGATAAGGACCTGGACCAGATTCGTGAGCGTCTAGGTGGCTCTTTCTCCGCCGACGGCGCCGTCTCGCGGGCCGCTGACCTGGTTGCTAACGGCCAGGCGGGCACCGGCACCCACCGCACCCACCAGCAAGATGCTGCGTTCGCCGCTAAGGGCAAGGAGTAAATCAATGAGCCGTTATGAAAGCATGTTTGCCGCCTGTAAGCAGCAAAACCGGGGCGCCATGGTGCCCTTCGTGATGCTGGGTGACCCCACTTTGGAGGCCAGCGAACGCATTATTGATGAGCTGATCGCTGCCGGCGCTAGCGCTTTGGAGCTGGGTTTGCCTTTCTCTGACCCGGTTGCTGACGGCGTAGCCATTCAGGAAGCCCACCTGCGCGTGTTTGCCCGTGGGATTAACGTAGCCGACTGTTTTGACTTAATTGGCCGCCTGCGTGCCAAGCACCCGCAGGTGCCCATTGGGCTGCTGATTTACGGAAATATCCCCTTCGCTATGGGTTTGGATGCTTTCTATGAGCGCTGCGCCAGCGTGGGGGTGGATTCGGTGTTGATCCCGGATGTGCCCATCCGTGAGGGTGATCCTTTCTCAGCCGCCTCACGCGCCGCCGGGGTTGACAGTGTCTACATTGCTCCGCCTTCAGCTAGTGAGGAGACTTTAGCGCAGGTAGCTGAGGCTGCGCGCGGCTATGTTTACGCAGTTTCGCGCGTGGGGGTTACCGGCGTTGAGCATGAGGCCCAAACTCAGGGGCTCAACAGCGCCGTGCCCACTTTGCGTGAGCACAACTCCACCCCGGTGCTGCTAGGTTTTGGTATTTCCAAGCCAAAGCATGTGCGTGCGGCGATTGCGGCTGGCGCCGATGGGGCCATTACTGGCTCGGCGATTGTGCGCATGATTGCGGCGCGCGCTGATGAGATTGTGGCCGCCCAGGAGCGCTCTGACGCCCCGGCTTTGCAGGCCACCGCCCCGGGAGTTAACCAGCCCCTAGATGAGCTGTGCGCTCAGCTGCGTGAATTTTTCACCTCCATGTGCGCAGCCACCGCCAAGGCTTAGCCGTGGCTGTAGGTCCGCTTAGGCTGCTGCCTGCTGTCGACGTCGCCAATGGCCTGGCCGTCATCCACCGCACTAGCGCTGGGGGCGACGCCGGCGCGGGTATGTCTGCCCTGGATGCTTGCCTGCGCTGGGTGGAGGCGGGCGCCGATTGGATTCACCTGGTTGACTTGGACGCGGCCTTTGGGCGTGGCTCTAACGCGGCGCTTTTGGCGCAGGTTATCGCCGATTTGGCGCGCCTGCACCCGGGTGTGAGCGTGCAGTGGTCTGGGGGCGTTAGCAGCGCCGACGACGTCGAGCGGGCTCTGTCTGCCGGCGCCAAGCGGGTAAATCTGGGAGCCGGTGCGCTTAAAGATTTAGCCGCCACCACGGCCTTAGTGGGCCGCTTTGGTAGGCACCTGAACGTGTGCCTGGACGTGTCAGCCGCGAGCACCGCGCCCAGCGCGGATTTGGCCGCTTATGTGGTGCATCCGCGCGGTCAGGGCGGGCCGGTGGGGCCGCTAGAGCCAATTTTGGCGGCGCTTAATGAGGCCGGTGCTGGCGCCTATGTGGTTACTGACCGGGTGCGTGACGGCGCCCTGTCGGGGCCTAACCTGCCGCTGCTGGGGGCGCTTAGCGGCGCCACTAGTGCGCAGGTGATCGCCTCTGGCGGGGTCAGCTGCGCGGGCGATATTGCTGCCCTACAGGATTTGGCTGCTAGCCACCCCAATTTGTGCGGGGTGATCCTAGGTAAAGCCCTTTACACCGGGCAGATCGACCTTAAAGCCCTACTGCGCCCCTAAAGCACCGCTAGCGGCGCATCAGGCGTTACCGCCCAGCGCTCAGCCCTTGCTGCAAGCACGAAAAAGCTGGCCTATAAGCCAGCTTTTTTGTTGCCTAAACGCGTTCGCCTGGCGCAGCTTTCGGCGCAGCGCGGCGCCGCGCGCTTACCAGGAGGGGCCGCGATTGGTTAGGCTCCAGGCGTCCTCAGAGTCTTCAGAGTCTGAGTCGTCATCCCAAGATTCACTCTCAGGCAGGTCTGAGCTACCTACCGGGTCTGTGGCGTAACGGTTAGGTGCAAACGCCCCGGTAGCCCCATAGGAGCTGACGCTGGCGGCGCTAACCGCACCGGCAGCCGCAAACCCATCCCCGCGATCCTCAGGACTACCCGGGGCGGGTGCGGCGTCGTCGTCGCTGGGGGCGTCACCTTCACCCTTAATCCAAGCCAGGGTTTCCTCCAGGCGCTCGGGCGGCACCAGCACCTCGCGGGCTTTAGAGCCGGTGGAGGGGCCCACCACTTCACGCGACTCAAGCAGGTCCATTAGGCGCCCGGCCTTAGCGAAACCTACCCGCAGCTTGCGTTGCAGCATTGAAGTGGAGCCAAACTGGCTGGTGATAATCAGCTCGGCGGCCTGCAGCAGCAGGTCCATGTCGTCGCCGATTTCTTCCTCAATACGTTTCTTAGTTTCGGGGACAATCACGTCCTCGCGGTAGCTGGGCTGGAGCTGGTCCTTAACATGCTCAACTACGGTGCGGATTTCCTTCTCAGTAACCCAGCTGCCCTGCACACGGATCGGTGACGAGGCACCCGGGCCCAGGTAGAGGGCGTCACCTTGGCCGGTGAGCGACTCGGCCCCGTTTTGGTCCAAAATTACGCGCGAGTCCAGCTGTGAGGCGGTGGCGAAAGCCAGACGCGAGGGCACGTTGGACTTGATCAAACCGGTAACTACCTGCGCCACTGGACGCTGGGTGGCCAGCACCAGGTGAATACCGGCCGCACGCGCCAGCTGGGTGATGCGCTGAATTGAGGCTTCCACATCTTTAGGCGCGGTCATCATCAAGTCAGCCAACTCATCTACCACCACTAGCAGGTAGGGGTAGGGGGCGATCTGACGCTGGGAGCCGGGAGGGGCCTGTACCTCGCCGGCGCGCACTGCCCGGTTGAAGTCATCAATGTGCTTATACCCAAAGGAGGCCAGGTCGTCGTAGCGGGCGTCCATTTCCTTAACCACCCATTCCAGGGCTTCAGCAGCCTTCTTGGGGCTGGTGATAATGGGGGTGATCAGGTGGGGAATGCCTTCATAAATGGTTAGCTCCACGCGTTTGGGGTCAACCAGCACCATGCGCACTTCCTCGGGGGTGGCACGCATCATGATGGAGGTGATCATGGAGTTAACAAACGATGATTTACCTGAACCGGTTTGCCCAGCTACCAGCATGTGCGGGGTTTTAGCCAGGTTGGTGACCACATAGTTACCCTCAACGTCCTTACCCAGGCCCACGGTTAGCGGGTGGGTGGAGTTTTGGGCCACCGAGCTGCGTAGCACGTCGCCCAGGGTCACCATTTCACGGTCTGCGTTGGGGATTTCAATACCGATGGCGCTCTTGCCGGGGATGGGGGTGAGCACCCGGATTTCGTCGCTGGCTACCGCATAGGCGATGTTTTTTTCCAGGCCCGTGATACGTGAAACATTAACGCCGTGACCACGGTGAATCTCGTAGCGGGTTACCTGCGGGCCGCGCGTGTAGCCGGTCACCTTGGCATCCACGTTGAATTCAGTGAATACGTCTTGCAGGGCTTGGACCACCGCGTCGTTGGCGGGGGTGCGTGTGGCGTGTTCGCGCCCGGCCACCAAATCATTCATGTCGGGTAGGTGGTAGGTGCCCCCGTCGGGTAGCTGCATGGAAAATTCGGGTTCACTGCCCACACTGGCGGCGGTGGAAACTACCGGCGCGGTGGCTGCGGTGGGGGCGGTGGCCGCCGAGGTTTGCCGCGCCGCCTGCGAGTACAGGCCCAGATCGCCCAGCTCAGCGGTTTGGGCGGTGTTCATGGGCACAGTGGCCTGGGTGGGGGCGTCCTCAGAGGGGGCGTCAATGTCACGTGGGCTGGTTACGTCTGGTTCTTGACTGCGACGGCGCCCGGGGCGGCTTTGGCGGGCCTTGGCCGCCACGCTGGGGCGGCGTGGGGCTTTGGGCTCGTCTAGGGTGTCGATAACCGCCGTGTTTTGTAGGTCTTCCTTGTCGATGGCGCTGCGGAAGGCCTCATCGGCGTCGTAGGTGTCCATGACGGCGGTTTGCTGGGAATCTTGGGCGCTGTCGCGACCAAAAACGGAACGCATCCGCTCCAGGGCCCGGCTGGCGACGTCGTCGTGAGGGGCGGCAGAGCCACCGTCTAGGCCCTGGCCGCGCACCATCTCCCACACGTCAAAAGCGGTGCGCCCTGAGGCCACCAGCAGACAGAACGCCACCAGCAGCAGCAACACCACTACCGCGCCTACGGCAGAAAATAATTTGGCTAGCGGGTAGCCCAGTAGCCAGCCGAACACTCCCCCAGTTTGCTCCAGGGTGTCGACGTCAAAAGGCTGGTTGCCATTAAAAATCTGGATCAGGGCGCCAATAGCAAAAGCGATAGCTAACGCGGCTAAAGCAATACGGCTAGCGGTAGGGCTGAGCGGTTTGCCGCGTATAAGCATGATCCCGCCCCAAATCACCATGGGGGCTGCCAGTAGAGACAGCGCCCCAAAGGGGAAAGCCACCAGGTGGTGTAGTAGGGAGCCGGCGCTGCCAGAAATCCCCAACCATTCCCGCAAAGTAAGCAGGGCACCTAGCGCGATTAGCGCAAATCCTCCGCCTAGGCGGCGGTAAGGCGAAGCGTCACTGGGCATATTTTGGCGCGACGCACCGCCCCGTGAACGCGAGGCGGCAGGGGTAGCAGCAGATGGAGAGTTTCGCTTAGCCATGATAGTTAGACGTTAATAGACGCGAGCTCAGGCGTGGTTACAGGCACGCCGAAAGCTAAATGCAAGGGGTAAAACACACACCCCAGTATTAAAAATTAGATTTTTTTAAATAGCCGCTAAAGATTCAGCGTCGCCGGCTTCACGCAGTAATTGGTCAATATCTTCTGCGCTAGGGGTACGGTCGTCTTCACGTTGGCTGATCATTAGGGCGGCGGCCGCATTGGCGCGGCGGGCGCTTTGCAAAACTGAGCGGCCCTGCAGTAGGCCGGCAATGAGCACCCCGGTGTGAGTGTCGCCGGCGCCGGTGGTATCTGCAATAGACATGGGGTAACCGCTTACCACAGTGGCTTGGCTGTGGTCAGGCAACAGCAGCTCACAGCCGGCGCTGCCGATGCGGCGTACAAACATGGCGTTGGGGGCGGCCCGATACATCAGCTCCACTCCCCCTAGGCGGGCGCGCAGCTGGTCAATTTCTAGGCGGTTGCCGGTAATAATGTCGGCGCGGGCCATGATTTTTAACAAAATCCGGTCCAAGATATCTACTACTGCCGGCCCAAAATCCACCACCAGCTGCACTCCGGCAGGCAGGGTAGAGAGCCACTGACATATGCCTTCACGTGTACGCTGGTGAACCAAGTCATAGCCGGCGGCGTGCACGTAATCTCCCGGCACCAGCTCTAGATTTTCTAGATCCTCAAGCTGAGGTTCGCTCTCAACCCCTTCAGTGGTGATGAAGGTGCGTTGACCGCCAGGTTCAATCAGGGTGGTGCAGGTGCCGATGTCACCTACCAGCTCCTGGACTACGTTCTCGACGCCGTCGCGCAGCATGGAGGCACGCACCTGCGCGGAGTTGGGGCCAGTGCCCAGGGTCGAAGCCAGGGCCACAGGAATCTGCTGGCTGGCAGTGGCGCGGGCGATGGTGTAGCCACCACCCACCCTGGCGCCATTTGAGAGTGCAGTAATCGCGCTACCGGCCTTAGGAAAGTGGGTGACTTTCAAAGGTAGGTCAATCAGAATTGATCCGGTAGATACCAGGCAGTTAGGGCGCTGGGGAAGTGCGATTTTGCTCATAGTCTCTCTTGAACACTTTGGGTGGGGTTAAGTCGATTGTAAAGCCTTAAACCTTGCGATTTTAGGGGCTTGACAGCTTTTAGCGTGGGCGAGCGTAGGGGAAGGCGATAACATCGCGGATAGAAGTCGCACCGGTGATCAACATCACTGCACGATCGACTCCCAGCCCCAAACCACCGGTGGGAACAAGACCCAATTCCAAGGTGCGCAGGAAGTCTTCATCTAAACTCATCGCTTCCGGGTCACCGGCGGCGGCGCGCAAAGATTGGGCGGTGAAACGCTTACGCTGCTCACCGGGGTCAGTTAGCTCAGTGTAGGCCGTGCCCAGCTCCATGCCCCAAGCCACCAGGTCCCAGCGCTCAGCTAGGCGCGGATCGTGGCGGTTTTGGCGGGTTAGCGGGCTGGTTTCCACCGGGAAATCAATGTAGAAAGTGGGCTTGGTGGTGGTGGCCTCAACTAGCTCATCGTAGAGAGCGCCAATCACGTCACCGCTGCCAGCTGCCACCGGCACCTCAATGTCGTTGGCTTCAGCCAGTTCCAGCAAACGTTCTAGCGGGGTGTCCACGGTTACTTCCTGGCCCAGGGCCTTGGAAATAGCTTCATGCACACTCACCACTGGCCAGTCACCGGAAATATCCACGGCCACATAATCAACCCCCGAGCGGGTTGAATGCACCGGTAACCCTTCAGTTCCGGGTGTGCCCACCGCACGCAGCACCACTGGGGCGCCGTGTACCTTAATGGCAGCTTCCTGGAAAATACGCTGGGTTAGCAGGCGCATGGTGTGGTAGTCGCCGTGGGCCACATAAGCCTCAAGTGAGGTGAACTCAGGGTTGTGGGTGGCGTCCACGCCCTCGTTACGGAAAGAGCGGCCAATTTCGAAGATGGCCCCCATGCCGGCCACAGCCAGGCGCTTGAGGAACAACTCCGGGGCGATACGCAGATAAACATCGGTGGAGTAGGCGTTCATGCGGGTGATGAACGGGCGGGCGTTAGCCCCGCCATGCACCGGTTGCAAGATTGGGGTTTCTACCTCCACATAGCCCTGCTCGCCCAGGGTGTGGCGGATGGAAGTAACAATGGCTGAGCGCTGTGCAATCAGCTCAATGGCATTAGCGTCAGCCAGTAGCTGCTGGGTACGGGTGGCGTTAGCCCCCAGCGGAATGGTGATCTCGCCGTGCCCACCGCGCCGAGCGCGTGGCAAGGCAGTGAGGGCTTTAGCCAGCAGCTGCCAGCCCTGCACCAGGATTGAGGGTTCCCCGGTGCGCGTGCGCATAGCCAGGCCGGAAACCACCACAATGTCGCCACGGTTAATCAGTGAACGCCACATTTCCAGATGGGCGCCATTTTCTGAGGCGTCAAAGAGTAGCTGGATGTGCTTGTAGCCCTCTACCAGGTCAACGAAGATAAGCCCACCGTGGTCGCGCTCTAGGCCCACGCGGCCCTCAACGCGCAGCTGCACAATGGATTCTTCACCCGCCGCCAACTGGCGGAACACCGGCTGCACCAGGGCGTGGGCCGGGGGCATACCGTGTTTAACCCCGGTGGGATAGGGGTCAATTTTGGCGTCCAGGGTGCGCTCTAGGGCCACCGCGCGTTCACGCTCTTCAGCCGACAGACGCCGGGTGGGGATTTGCGCTTGAATGTGGCGTTCAACCTGCTGGGCCACCAAAGCCGCATATTCGCTGCCCATAATGGCGCTGTTGTCTACGTGGGCGCGGCCAAAACGCTCAAAGTTAGGGATGAAACCCTCTAGGCGACCAGCTGCCAGCAGTACGCGGGCGGCTTGGGTGCCGTCGGCGTAGCACATGTAACGCGGGTACCAGTTGGGGTTGTATTTGGCGTTGGATTCATACAGCTGCTCCAGCTGCCAAAAGTGCGAGGCAAAGCGCATGATCCTAGCCATAGTTTTAGCGGCCAGGGAGGCGTCCACCGCCATGCCATCCACAAACACGGAACGGAACATAGCGAAGTTCAGCGAAACCCGGTCAACCCCGTAACGTTCACCGTCGGTTAGCAGGGCCGCCACCATAGCCTCATTTACCCCATTGGGGGCCTTGGGGCTGCGACGCATCACATCCAGGGACACCCCGCGCTTACCCCAGGGGCAAAACGCCAGTAGCGCCACGGTCTTGTCTTCTTGGTCATGGACCGTAACCACCAGCTCACGCTCGTCGACGTCGTCGAGAGTGCGATCTAGTGCCATAGAGAAGCCGCGCTCTTCCCCGTTACGCCAAGCATTAGCCAAATCGCGCAGCTGACGGCGCTCCTCGTGGGGAATGTCACCTAGGCGCCTAATTTCCACGCGGGCACCACTAGCACGCACGCGGCGCACAGCTTTAGCCACCTGCGGCAGGCCCCGCAGCGAGAAACTGGCGGCCTCAATAATGGACTCATCCCCCATGCGGCGCACGGTGAAACCAAAGTTTTTGTAGGCACGCGCGCCCTTCTCACCAGCGGAGATAACTGCCGGCACCCAGCCGTAGTCGCCACATTCATCTAGCCAGGCGCTAATGGCGTCATCCCAACTGGCCGGGTCACCTAGCGGATCACCGGCAGCCATGGCCACACCGGTAGATAGGCCAAAGGAAACCGCAGCCTTACCGTCGGGAGAAAATACGGCCAGGCGGTCACGGCGGGTAGCGAAGTAACCCAGGGAGTCTTCCTCCCAATCCAGCAGCAGACCGCGCACACGCAGGTCATCGCCGGCGCGCGGGGTGCGCTTAGCTGAACGCAAGAACACGGTCAAGCTAATTAGCACCACCAGGGCAGCCAGCAGGTAAAGCAAGGTACCTAGCCACATTGGCCCCTGGTAGGCGGGCACGCCCCCAATGCCCCCAAGTTCAGGGCCCAGGGTGCGCCAAGTCACCCACCGCATACGGTGACGAATGGCCCACTCGTTACCATCCGGGCTGTGTGCGGGCACCACCAGGAGCGTGCCCAGGGCAATCACGGCGGCCATACCAAGCACTAGGGTCAGCAGCGCCCGCCACCATGAGCCGCGCACAATGCGCCCAGGGAAAGCTGGGCGCGAAGCCAACAAAATCGCGATAACCGGGATACACACCAGTACCCAGGCCAGCATGAGCCAGTCTGGACCCTGCTGGGCGACAGTCACATGGGTGCGCTCTTCCAGGTCATCTGGGAACTGCTGGTATACCAGCGTCAGCGAGCCCACCGTTAAAAACAGGAACTGCAAGGTCAGGGCCAGGTTAAGCGCCAAGCGTTTGCGCCTACTGGCCGCCCCCGCCCAAATCAGTAGCAGCACCGCCCCCAGGAAGGAGGCACCCACCGGGATACCAATAAAGTAGAAAGGCTCAACAACCAGCTTGTATAGATTCCAGCGCCTGAGCCCCAGTCCCCCAAGTAGCGATAGCACCGCAGCTATCTGCAACAGCCGCGCCATGATGGTCGGCATAGAGTCGATCCATCTGCGGGTATCTGCGCCTACCCTACGTCGCAGCGGAGATATCAGCTTAGCTGGGACAGTGGTGCTCTTGGGTTCAGTCACTAGTGAATTTCCTATTTAAGCTTTAATTACTACAGGCACGATCATAGGACGACGACGCAGCTTACGAGCTACCCAACGTCCTAAAGCACGGCGCATAGCCTGCTGTAGAGCGTGAGTGTCGCTAACGCCACGGTCGAGGGCATCACCTAGCGCGTCGGTGACGTCAGGAAGAACTTCGTCAAATACAGAGTCGTCTTCCGCTACGCCTCGGGCCTGAATGTGTGGTCCAGCCAGAATAGTACCGGTTGTGGTCTCTACGACCGCAAAAACTGAGACAAAGCCTTCTTCAGCCAGTACGCGGCGCCCGGCTAGCTCGTCTTCGTCAATCTCGCCCACGCTGGAGCCATCTACGTACACGTAGTCGCACGGGTAGGAGCCCACCACCTGGGCTTTTCCTTCATAGAGGTCGACGACGTCGCCGTCCTCGCACAGCATTACGTTCTCGGCTGGTACCCCGGTCTTTACCGCGAGCGCACCGTTGGCCACGATGTGGCGGATTTCGCCGTGGATAGGCATTACGTTGCGGGGCTGGACGATGTTGTATACGTGCAGCAGTTCCTCGCTGGAGGCGTGGCCAGAGACGTGTACGCGGGCGTTGGCCTGGTGTACTACGCGCGCCCCTAGACGCATGATCTGGTTGATTACACGGAAAACAGAGTTTTCGTTGCCCGGGATTAGTGAGGAGGCGAAGATAACCGTGTCTTCGGGGTCTAGGGTGATCCAGCGGTGTTCGCGGTGGGCCATGCGGCTAAGGGCGGCCATGGGTTCACCCTGGGAGCCGGTGGCCATTAGTACGCGCTGGCTGGGTAGGTAGTTGTTGATTTCGCGCTGGTCTACGATTACGCCTTCGGGCACGTTTAGGTAGCCGCGTTCGGCGGCGATTTTCATGTTGCGCACCATGGAGCGGCCAATGAGGGCGACTTTGCGGTCATGTAAGGCGGCGGCGTCGAGCACCTGTTGGACACGGTGAACGTGGGAGGAGAAGGAAGCCACCACGATTTGGCCTTGGGATTCGTCAAAGACGCGGTTTAGTACCGGGCCGATTTCGCGTTCGTGGGCCACCATGCCGGGTACTTCAGCGTTGGTGGAGTCTACGCAGAATAGGTCTACGCCTTCTTCACCAAAGCGGGCGAAGGAGCGCAGGTCGGTGATGCGCCCGTCGATGGGCAGGGAGTCCATTTTGAAGTCGCCGGTGATTAGGGCGGTGCCGGCTTTGGTGCGGATAAAGGCGGCCATGGCGTCGGGGATGGAGTGGTTTACGGCCACAAATTCCATGTCGAAGGCACCGTAGCGTACGCGTTCGTGTTCGGATACTACGCGCAGCTTGGGGTTGATACGGAATTCTTTTAGTTTGGCTTCTACGAAGGCCAGGGTTAGTTCACTGCCCACTAGTTCAATGTCGGGGCGTAGCTTTAGTAGGTAGGGTACGGCCCCGATGTGGTCTTCGTGGCCATGGGTGAGCACTAGGGCCTGGACGTCGTCGAGACGGTCGGCGATAGGGCCAAAGTCGGGCAGAATCAGGTCCACACCGGGCTGGTCTTCTTCAGGGAAGAGCACGCCACAGTCAACGATTAAAAGCTGCCCCTGGGTTTCAAAGACAGTCATGTTACGGCCAACCTCACCTAGACCACCTAGGGGGTAAACGCGTAGGGCTGCGGGATTGGCGGGTGCGGGGGGCTTTAGCGCTTCAAAAGTGGTCACGTAAACCATCCTAAACTTTAGGAACCGGCGTTAGTAGACGCCGCTTAACTACAAAAAAACCCGGGCAAAACCCGGGCTCGTGGTACCCCCAACCGGATTTGAACCGGTGTTACCGCCGTGAGAGGGCGATGTCCTAGGCCGCTAGACGATGGGGGCCTTATTCACTTTTGGTTTAACCACAAGTGGCTGGGGTACCAGGACTCGAACCTAGAATGGCTGAACCAGAATCAGCTGTGTTGCCAATTACACCATACCCCAAGGGGATCACGCTGCGGTCACAAACCTTTTGGGCTTGCCCCGGCGGCGCAACGGGTAAGAATCTATCGGATCTTTAGCCCGCTTGCCAAATTTTTTTAGCGTGACCCTAAGCACATTTGGATTTTACTTTGAAATTGCAGCCAAAAGTGCTTCAATTCGAGCCATGGTTAGCTCCTTACCCAGGATTTCCATGGACTCAAATAGCGGCGGGGAGACCTGGCGGCCGGTTACCGCTACGCGCAGCGCCCCGAAGGCCACGCGCGGCTTGAGCCCTAGGCCCTCAACTAGAGCCTGACGCAGCGCCTGCTGTAGGGCGTCGTGGTTCCACTGCTCCAGGGAGCGCAGCGCCTGGTCGGCGGCCTGCAGTACCTGCTGGTTGGCAGCTACAGTCTCAGGGTTCTTTACCAGCTTGGCGAAAGACTTTTCGTCGTAGTCCAGGGCGGCGGCGTCGGTAAAGAAGAAGCCCAACATGCCGCGAGCCTCACCTAGTAGCTGCACGCGGGTCTGAATCAACGGCGCGGCGGCAGTTAGAATCTCCTGCTCACGGGCGGTTAGCTGGTCAAATTCGGGGGCGCTAACCAGGGCTTGGGCTTCCTCGGCCGGGGCGTAGAGGTCGTAGAGGTAGGGCACCAGGCGGTTGCGGAAGTCCTCCCCCTCCAGGCGGCGCACGTGCTCAGCGTTAATAGCCACACACTTCTTGGGGTCAAAGCGGGCCGGGTTAGGGTTGACGTCGTGAATGTCGAAGGCGGCCACCAGCTGCTCGGGGGTGAAGATGTCCTCATCCTTACTCAGCGACCAACCCAGTAGGGCCAGGTAGTTGAGCAGACCCTCAGGGATCATGCCGTTTCGGCGGTGCAGCAGCAGGTTGGAGGAAGGGTCACGCTTAGACAGCTTCTTGTTGCCCTCACCCATTACGTAGGGCAGGTGCCCAAAGGCGGGGATGAACTGGGCTCGGCCAATGGCGATTAGGGCCTGGTAGAGCACAATCTGGCGGGGGGTGGAGGATAGTAGGTCCTCGCCGCGCAGCACGTGGGTGATCCCCATTTCGGCGTCGTCAACCGGGTTCACCAGGGTATATAGCGGGTCACCGTTGGCGCGCACTACTACATAGTCGGGCACGGAGCCGGCCTTGAAGGTGATCTCGCCGCGCACCAGGTCAGTGAAGGTGATGTCTTCATCAGGCATACGCACGCGCAGCACCGGCTGGCGCCCCTGGGCGCGGTAGGCCTCAATCTGCTCGGCGCTGAGGTTGCGGTCAAAGCCGTCATAGCCCAGTTTGGGGTCTTCACCCTTGGCGCGGTGGCGGGCTTCAACCTCTTCGGGGGTGGAGTAGGACTCGTAGAGGTAGCCGGCTTCTAGCAGCTCCTTGGCCACCTGCTTGTACAGGTCCATGCGCTGGGACTGGCGGTAGGGCTCGTGTGGGCCACCCTTGCCAACGCCCTCATCCCAGTCCAGGTGCAGCCAGCGCAGCGAGTCTAGGATGGCGTCAAAGGATTCTTCAGAGTCACGGGCGGCGTCGGTGTCTTCGATACGGAAAACGAAGGTGCCACCTACGTGACGGGCATAAGCCCAGTTAAACAGACAGGTACGCACCATACCGACGTGGGGGGTACCGGTGGGGGAAGGACAAAAACGTACGCGAATATCACTGCCGGTGGGCAGGGCGTGGGCGGCTGATGCCTGGGTTAGCTCACTCATAATGTCTTAAGCCTACCGCCGCCGGCCTTGCCCCACTTAGGTTGGGGCGTACAGTTAGCTTATGAGCACTATTACACAGGCTTGGGATTCGTTAACCGCGCAGCAAATGCGTGAGCGCGGCTCTTTGAAATGGACGCGCTGGCCCGGGACCATTGGTGCCTGGGTGGCCGAAATGGATTTAGGTATTGCCCCTGAAGTGGCCGAGGCCATTAAGCAGGCCGTTGATGTAGGCGAGCTAGGTTACATGCCAGATGGCCTGCTGACTGAATGCGAGCGGGCTTTGGCCGCCTATTCGCGTCGTAACTATGGCTGGGATTTGGATCCGGACAAGATTTTTGTGGTCCATGACGTGATCATGGCGCTGCGCCGAATTTTGACTGATTTCTGCGACAAATCTAAGCCGGTTATTGTGCCCACCCCGGCCTACATGACCTTCCTTAAAACCATTCCGGCCTGCGGTTTTCAGGCCGTGCAGGTGCCTAGCATTTATGCCGAGGGCACCTGGCAGCTAGATTTTGAGGGTATTGAAGCGGCTATGTCGCGCGGGGCCAGCCTGTTTATTTTGTGCAACCCCTGGAACCCGGTGGGGCGTGTGCTTACCGAGGCTGAGTTAGATAAGGTGGCGCAGCTTTCCGCTAAGTATGGCGTGCCCGTCTTTAATGACGAGATTCACGCTCCCCTACTGCTCTCCCCTGAGGCCAAGCACCACCCCTACCCGCTGCGGGCGGCGGCTGACCCGGATCTGACCTGGACCGCCACTTCGGCCTCTAAAGGCTGGAATGTGCCGGCTTTGGGTGCGGCGCAGCTGATTTTGGATGGCAAGGTGCGTCAGGCTTGGCGCCCTATTGCCGACGACGTCGCCCACCACGCTGGTCCTTTGGGTGTGCGTGCGGCTACGGCAGCTTTCACCCAGGCACAGTATTGGGTGCGCGAAGTTTCTAGCTACGTGCATGAAAATGCGCAGCTAGTTAGCCAGGAGCTGGCCAAGGTGGGGCTACACATGGATGTTCCACAGGGAACCTACCTGGGCTGGGTGGATTGCTCTAGCCTGCTAGAGCGCGGCGTTAAGGGCTCACCCACCACCTGGCTGCGCAAAAACGCCGGCGTGGCCCTGACCGACGGGGCTGACTGTGGTCATGGCTACGAGCACTTTGCCCGCCTAAACATGGCTACCGGCCACGCCATTGAGCGCCAAACCGTGGAGCAAATCAGCGCCGCAGTGAACAAGTTGAACTAAAACCGGCTACCAGATAGAGGTAGGCCGCCTAAGTTAAGGGGCAACTTAGGCGGCCTACATTTTTTGCGCCCCTAAATTTTTTAGGAGCGCTAAGCGTGCTTAGCGCACTACGCTAGCGATTCTACCCAGTCCATCGATCTGCGCCGCAACACCCACGCCGACAGGAACATCTTTTGCATAGGCAGCTGCGCCAGTTAGGATCACATCTCCAGGCAGTAACGTAAACATGCGTGAGACACTGGCCACAATATTTTCGATGCTGACATTCAGGTTGGCGGTGTTGCCCTCCCCCACTACCTCGCCGTCAATGCGTAGGGTTACGCGGGCGTTAGCCGGGTTGAATTCGTCGTCGGCTTCGGGCACATAAATCCACGGACCTAGCGGGCAGGCGGTGTCAAAAGACTTAGAACGCACAATATTGTCGCTGGGGGCGGCCACATCATTAGCTACCGTGTAACCCAGCACGTGGTGGGCGGCGTCGGCAGGGTCCACATCCTTACACAGGTCTTTAATAATGATGGCCAGCTCCGCCTCATGCACCAAAGTCTGTGACCAGTCGGGCTTAATAATTGGGGTGTCGGTGCCGATCACGGCGGTGTTGGGCTTGAGGAAAACGAAAGGCGGCTCGGTTAGTGAGCCCGCTTCGCCGTCGTAGGTGGAACCTAGCCCCACCACTTTAGAGCGGGGAATAACCGGCGAGAGCAGACGCACCTCGTTTAGCGCGATAACTTCACCGGTAGCCTCAGGGGCGCCAAATAGCGGGTCACCTTTGAGGACCACTAGTCGCGCAGTGTCGGGGAAATCTAAATCGCAGCGTTCGGTGTAATCCAAGCCCTGCACAATGCCGTAGCGGGGTTCATCACCGCTAGTAAAGCGAGCCAAAATCATGGCTTCAGTCTAACGCCGACGTCGGCCCTTAGCGGCTAAAACAGCCAGAGCCGACGTCGACATTTAAACCAGCGCTAAGCAGCCACACCCCTTAGGGCCACAATCAGATGCCACAAAGGGCCAAGGGTGCGTTTAGCCGCTTAGCGCCAGCACAATCACGCAGGCCTTAAGCCTCAGCGCGATCATTTACGTGCACGCCAGCGTTTTCGCTAGACCACACGTCGCCGGGGAGCTTGCCAGGCAAGAATTTGTTGTCGGTAGAGACAAACCGAATCTCATCAATCTCGCCGGCCTTAAGCTGGGCGTACTGGCTTTCCCAGTCACGCAAAGCCCCAAAGGCCCAGCGGCCCATAATGGTGATAGCGAAGATGTTGATGGTAGCCATGATGCCCATAACCACGTCGGCCAGGTTCCACACGAAGTCCAGGGAAGCTACCGCACCCACATAGGTGGCAACTAGGATCATTACCCGCAGCCAAGTGTGGTTGAGCTTCTTGGTGGCCCCACGCAGGAAGGAGTCGTTGATTTCCGCGTAGGTGTAGTTACCCAGCAGCGAGGAGTAGGCGAACACGAAAACCATGGCGGCCATCAGGTACTGAGCCCAGCCACCTAGCTGTGAGGTTACCGAAATTGAGGTGAGCGTGCCGGCGCTGAACTGACCCGTGCGGGCAGCGGCCGGGTTGTAAACCCCAGACAGCAGCACAATCAGGGCGGTGGCGGTACACACCAGCAAGGTGTCCACAAATACACCCATGGACTGGATGAAACCCTGGTTAACCGGGTGGGCGGTAGTGGCAGCAGCGGCAGCGTTAGGCACCGAGCCCTCACCGGCCTCATTGGAGAACAAACCACGCTTAATACCGTTTAGGGCGGCGGCGGTAAAACCACCAGCCATACCAGCCAGGGCCTGGTCTAGCCCAAAAGCACCCTTAAAGATTTGTAGCAGCGCACCGGGAATAGCGGTGATGTTTAGCAGCAAAATCACTACGGCCAGCAATACGTAAGCCAACGCCATAAGCGGCGCAATCCACTCAGAGACTTTAGCTACCTGACGCATACCACCAAAAATGATGGGGGCGGTGATCACCAGCAGACCCACACCGGTAACCCAGGTAGGCACGTTAAAAGTGTGCTCCATGATGACAGAAATGGCGTTAGCCTGGGTGGCCTCATAGGCGAAACCGAATACGAAAATAATTACCGCTGCGAAAGCCACAGCCAGCGACTTCATTTTCAGCCCGCGCGTAATGTAGTAGGCCGGCCCACCACGGAAACTACCGTCAGGGTTAGCTACCTTATACATCTGCGCCAAGGTGGCCTCCACGAAAGCGGTAGCCATACCCACCAGGGCCACTACCCACATCCAGAACACGGCGCCCGGACCACCCATGATGATGGCTAGCGCCACCCCAATGATGTTACCGGTACCCACACGTGAAGCCAGGCCAATGGTGAAGGCCTGGAAGGAGGAGATACCCCCACCTTGCCCATCACGCGAGTTGGTCAGCGAAGCAACCATGTGCCTAAAGAGACGGAACTGGATGCCATACATGCGCGCCGTGAAGTACAGCCCCACGCCAACCAGCAAGAAGGCCAGGAAATAGCCGTAGAAGTAGGTGGAAAAATCCCCTAGGGCAGCGGTTGGCTTAGCCAACCAATCATCGGTTTTGGCGATGGCCAACATTGGCACTTCCTTTCGCAGAGATAAAAATTAGCTACTGCGAGCCTAAGTGCTTTATGTTTCAGGGTTATGACGCCGGCGTTTCCCACACGTTCGTTTTTACATCTGCAGGCAAATTGGGGTTGTTTTTACCCACAAAAACGGGGGTTTTGACGCCGTCGCGACGCTGAGACTCCCAGTCACGCAGGGCGCCAGAGACCCACTTGGCCAGCCAAATCAGGGCCAGCAGGTTGGTGGCGGTCATGATGGCCATCATTACATCCACCGAGTTCCACACCAGTTCCAGCGTGGCCAGGGCACCCAGCACGGTGCTAACTACCGATAGCACGCGCACAAAAATGCGTCCGCCCTTTTTGGGGCTGATGAAGTTAACGGCCACCTCAGAGTAGGAGGCGGCGGCCAGCACTGAGGAGAAAGCCAGCACGGTAATGATTAGGGCCATGGGAATCTCAGCCCAGCCGCCCAGGGCGGAAACCACGGCTTTTTGGGTCAGGCTCGCGGCCTGGCTGGGGTCTAGCGCGCCGGGGGTGTAAACCGAACTACCCGCACTCAAAATCACGATGGCGGTCATGGTGCACACAATGATGGTGTCCACAAACACGCCCAGGGACTGCACCAGGCCCTGCTGGATGGGGTGAGCCACGGTGGCGGTGGCCGCCGCGTTAGGGGCGGTGCCCTGACCGGCTTCGTTAGAGAACAGGCCACGCTTAGTGCCGTTGATTAGCGCCGCCATAATGCCGCCGGTAACGCCGCCGGCAAACTGGGCCGGGCCAAAGGCAGATTCCACAATGATTTCCAGGGCGGGCAGCACCCGGTCATAGTTAACTGCCAGCGTCCCCAGGCCCAAACCCAGGTAAACCACGCTCATAATGGGGGCCATCCACTCGGTAACTCGGGCCACAGAGCGGATACCACCCAAAATCACCGGGGCCGCCAGCACAAACAGCAGCGCCGCCGTCACTTCTTTGGAGGCATTAACGCTAGAGCCGGGTCCAATAATGCCGCTAATGGCGTTGGACTGCACCATGATGATGGAAAAACCGCAGGTGGCAATGGTTAGCACGGAGAAGAGCACGCCCAGTTTGCGCGAGCCCATACCCAGCCACATGTAGGTGGCCGGGCCGCCGCGGAAAGTTCCGTCGTCGGCGCGTACCTTGAAAATCTGAGCCAAGGTGGCTTCAGCAAAAGCGGTAGCCATACCCACCAGGGCAATTACCCACATCCAGAACACCGCGCCGGGCCCGCCCAGGATCAGGGCTGCGGCCACACCAAACACATTACCGATACCCACGCGCGCGGCTAGGGAAATAGTGAAGGCCTGGAAGGAGGAGATACCCCCGCTGGCGCCCGAACGTGAGGAGAGGATGGAACGTACCATCGCGGGCAGCAGCCTGAACTGAACCCCGCGTAGTCTGATAGTTAGATAAAGGCCGGTGCCGACCAAAATCCACATGGTCAGATGCAGGGTGAGCCAATCGCCTAAATTCTGTAAGGCTTGGGCTAATGCTTGCATTTGATATTCCTCGCAGCCGTGTCTTTGTGCGGTGTCAGCATATACGAACATGAGAAAATAGCCAGTGTGGACCATGCCCCTGCTTTGAATCGCGTACTTGATGCTTTAATACCGGCGAGTGACCCGGACTATGTTCCCACCAGTGATGAGCTTTATGATGCCTTCACGCAGTGGGCTGACAGTACCGGCCGCCCGCTGTATCCCCATCAAGAGGAGTCTTTGCTGGCCATTGTGGAGGGCGAGCATGTAGTTGCCGCCACACCCACGGGCTCAGGCAAGTCAATGATTGCTTTGGCGGCGCATTTTACTTCTTTGGCACGCGGAGAGCGTTCTTACTACACAGCGCCGCTTAAGGCTTTGGTTAGTGAGAAGTTTTTTGAGCTGATCCGCCTATTTGGCGCCCAGAATGTGGGAATGGTCACGGGTGATTCTTCGATTAACCCTGACGCCCCCATTATTTGCTGCACCGCCGAGATTTTAGCTAACCAGTCGCTGCGTCAGGGGCGGGCACTGGATGTGGATACGGTGGTGATGGATGAGTTCCATTACTACGCCGATCCGCAGCGTGGCTGGGCTTGGCAGGTGCCGCTACTGGAGCTACCCCAGGCGCAGATGGTGCTGCTAAGCGCCACTTTGGGTGATGTTTCGTGGCTGGTTAAGGATTTGCGTGAGCGCACCGGGCGCTCTGTGGCCGTGGTTGACGACGCCGTACGCCCAGTCCCCCTCGATTTTGAGTATTCCGTGGAGGCAATTGGGCCTTTGCTGGAGCGCCTGATTGGGCAGAATAAGGCCCCGGTTTATGTGGTGCATTTTTCTCAGCGTGAGGCTATTGAGCGGGCTAGTGCGCTGCTGAGCACTAAGTTAATTGACCGCGCCCAGCGTGATGAGATCAGCCAGGCAATTGCCGGCGAACGCTTTGGGGTGGGTTTTGGGGCCACGCTTTCTAAGCTGTTGCGCGCCGGTATTGGGGTGCACCATGCGGGTATGTTGCCGCGTTACCGGCGCCTGGTGGAGCGTTTAGCGCAGCAGGGTTTACTGCCGGTTATTTGCGGCACAGACACGCTGGGGGTGGGTATTAATGTGCCTATCCGCTGCGTGGTGTTTACGTCTTTGGTTAAGTTCGACGGCGCCAAGGAGCGGCATTTAACGGCCCGCGAGTTCCACCAGATTGCTGGGCGAGCCGGGCGCGCGGGCTTTGACACGCACGGCTATGTGGTGGTGCAGGCCCCCGAGCATGTGATTGAAAACGCGGCGGCGCTAGCTAAGGCCGGCGATGATGAGCGCAAGAAACGCAAAATTACCCGCAAGAAGGCCCCCGAAGGCCGCGTGAACTGGACTGATAAAACTTTTGAGCGCCTGGTCGCGGCCCCGCCTGAGACTTTAACTAGCCAGTTCCGTGTCACTACCACCATGGTTTTGAACCTGATGGAGCGGCCTAACCCGGTGGCAGCCATGTGGAATTTGCTACAGGCGGTGCATGAAGGTGAGGCGGCCACCCACCAGCATTTAAAGCGGGCGCTAGAGATTTACCGTTCGCTGCGCACAGCCGGGGTGCTGGAGCATGTTTCTTCCGCCCAGGCCGCAGCTGATGGTTTGCCGCGTCTGCGCCTGGCGGTTGATTTGCCCGACGATTTTGCCCTCAACGCGCCTTTGGCGCCTTTTGCCCTGGCCACAATGGATTTGTTGGGCTTGGATAGCCCTGAGCACACCCTGGATGTGGTCTCGGTGGTGGAGTCCACTTTGGATGATCCACGCCCGCTGCTTTACGCCCAGCAGCGCGCCGCTAGGGGTGAGGCGGTGGCCGCTATGAAGGCTGAGGGCCTAGATTATGACGAGCGTATGGAGGCTTTGGAGGCTATTACTTGGCCCCAACCTTTAGCTGAGCTGCTGGCCGGCGCCTATGGGGTTTACGCCCAGGCCAACCCTTGGGTTAGGGAGTATGAGTTAGCCCCTAAGTCGGTGGTGCGTGAAATGGTTGAGAAGGCCATGACTTTCTCTGACCTGATTTCGGTGTACCAGTTGGCCCGTAGTGAGGGTGTGCTGCTGCGTTATTTAACTGACGCTTACCGGGCTTTGCGCCAGGTGGTGCCCGAAGAGCACCGCACCGATGAGGTGGTGGAGCTAATTGACTGGCTGGGCGAGTTGGTGCGCAGCGTAGACTCGTCCCTACTTGATGAGTGGGAGGCCCTAGGTCAGCTGCAGGCGGGCTCTAATGTGGAGTTGGTACGCAATGACACTGCCCCAGCGGAGCGCGCTTTTGGTGCCGACGCCGACGGTCACGTACCCCTTAGCCGCAATAAGCACCGCCTGCGTACCTTGGTACGTCAGGGCATGTGGGCTTATGTGGAGGCGATTGCCGCTGAGGATGTGGATCGTCTGGTGAGCCTGGCTAACTCTAAAGCCTGGGATAGTGAGCGTTTTAACAACCTGCTTGATGACTACTATGACGCCTACGAGTGGCTAGCTATCGACTCTGAGGCTCACTCTAAGCAGTATGCGTTAATTGATGAAGATCCCGACGACGCCGCCTTGGCTCTGGCTGGGGTGAGCGAAAAGCTACGTGAAGCCCTTGCTGGTAGCGGCCGGGCCTGGCTGGCCACGCAGATCCTAAACGACCCTGACGATAACCATGACTGGCGCCTGATTTTCCTGGTGGATGTGGCCCAGTGTGATCGTGAAGATAAAGCAGTTTTGCATCTTTTGAAAGTTGGCGAAGCCTGATGGCTAAAAAATCTAAGCACTCTGAGGCCGGTACCGGCGCGATTTTAGCTTTACAAAAAGCCGGTATCACCCCGGTGATTCACACCTATGAGCATGATGAACGCGCCCAAGCTTGGGGCCTGGAAGCAGCCCAGGCGCTGGGGCTAGACCCGGCGCGAGTGTTTAAAACTTTGCTGGTTTCACACGAAAAGGCCCTGGCGGTGGTGGTTATCCCGGTGGCTAGCCGCCTGGACTTGAAAGCTATCGCCAAACAGTTGGGCTGGAAGAAAGCGCAGCTGGCTGATCCAGACCTGGCCCAGCGCACCACCGGCTATGTGGTGGGTGGTATTTCGCCGCTGGGACAGAAAAAGGCTCTACCTACGCTGATAGACGCCAGCGCCGCCACGCATGAGACGGTGTTCGTCTCCGGCGGGCGGCGCGGACTGGATTTGGAGTTAGACCCCCAGGTTTTAGCGCAGCTAACCAAAGCTAGTTTTGCCGAGGTAGCTAAGTAGCACCGGCACTATTGAGCTTGACCTGATTTGAGCTTGAGCCGGCTAGGGCGCTCGCGGCATTGCTGCGAGCGCCGCCTGGCTACTTTGTGGCCCCCAACTGCCGCGCGGCGGCTAATCAGTAGCGGTAGTAAACCTGGTCAGAGGAGACAATCTGCTTGCCGAAGGGGAAGCAGGTCACCGGGATCATCTTGATGTTGGCAATTGCCAGCGGGATACCGATGATGGTGATGGCCTGGGCCAGGGCGGTGGTGATGTGGCCAATAGCCAGCCACACTCCAGCTACCAGGAACCAAATGACATTGGAGATGCCACTCATGGCGCCAGCTCCAGGCGCCGGCACTACCTCGCGGCCAAAGGGCCACAGTACATAGTTAGCGATCCTGAAGCAGGCCACACCAGCCGGCAGGGTTACCACCAAGATGCAGGCGATAATGCCGAAGAAGATGTAGCCCAGGGCCAACCAGAAACCAGCAAAAATTAACCAAATGATGTTTAGTAACGTTTTCACGGCCTCAATTTTAGGCACGTCAGGGGCATTTTAGGGGCCCTTAAAGTCCCTGATTTATCCCTGATCTGGTTTATCCCCGATCCGGGCTCATCCCCCAGGTTGAGCTGCAGCTAAGCACGTCAGGCGGCGTCGGCGCACCACGGACGCCTGCCAGAGATGGCGTTTACCAGAAGACGCGCTGAGCGATAGCGTCGGCGAAGTTTTCTAGGGCTCCCTCAGCGGCGTTTAGGTACAGCGGGGCGTCCACCAAAGACACTTCCATCAGGTAGAAGCCACCGGCGCCGTCGCTAACTACGTCTACACGGTTAAAGAGCACCTGAATGTCACGCCCGGCGTGCTCCTTAATCTGGGCGTGTAGGGCGCGGCGCACTCGCTCACCCCACAGCCATTCCATTTCGCTGGGCTCGCGGGCCTCAACGATTTCCTCGTGAACCTCATCTACCGCCTTAAAGCGCGGGTGCAGCATGGGTTTTTTCTGTACCGCGTGGGAGAGCACACCATTGAAGTACACCAGGGACAGCTCACCGGCTTGGTCTACGGACTCTAGGTAGCGCTGCATCATTACGGTGCGGCCTCGCGCCAGGTGGTGCATGGTGTCATTAATGGCTGCCGAACGTGAGGTGGCGCTGGTGGCCGTGTAGCGGCCGGTGCCGCGCCCGCCTGAGGAGATGGCCGGCTTGATCACAAAGTCACCCTGGGCGGGGAAACGGGTGTGCACCTGGTGTTTAGACAGGTTTGCGGAGGGCTCTAGCCAGGTGGTGGGGATAATCGGCACGCCTCGGGCGGCCAGGTCTTTGAGGTAATGCTTGTCGCCAAACCAGTCAACCAGGTCAGCGTGGTTAAGCGGGCGTTCAAGACTGTGGGCCCAACGTAGGAAGTTGGCGTAGTTGCGCTTACGGGCATAGTCACGCACCGAGCGCATCACCACTACCCCAGCTTTAGACCAGTCGACGCCCGGGTCATTCCATACCGCAATGCGCGGCTCGATACCGCGTTCATAAAGGGCTTGGGGTAGGCCGCGGTCATCTTCGTCAAGGTCAGGGAAATCGGCGCAAGTCGCCAAAGTTACGATCGGCTTAGACACGTCCTAACCGTACCTCACGTATAAGCCGCTAAGTACTTATGCACGCACCAATAAGCACCACATAAACGTGAGTTAGCTTACAAAAGGCGATTTTGGGCTTTCTCGGCTGGACAAGCCCCCCGCCGAGCACATAAAGTTTCTCTCCGTTGCGAAGTTAAACGCGCAGCAAAAATGCACCGCTAGCTCAACTGGCAGAGCAGCTGACTCTTAATCAGCGGGTTCAGGGTTCGAGTCCCTGGCGGTGTACCACCGGTTCATGTACCATTGCGGTAACGCTGATCACTCACCGCGCGAGTGACAGTTTTAAACCAAACAGTTAGCTCTTGTTAGCTGCTGCATTCCCACAAGGTTTAGCCGGTGTGGAATATATTCAACCCTCATGGCGGTTACATACCCGTACCCGTCAGACTGTTGGATGCTGAAGAAGAAAAGGAGTGAAGACAATATGCGTAAATTAGAACTCGAACTACAGGCGGCCCAGAGCGAGCTGGAGTCCCTGGCCGAGTCGGCCTCCCCCTCCCGTCTAGAACGCGCCCTAGATCGTCTCGCTGCCGCTCGTGCAGCACTCGAACTAGTCGCCTAAAAAAATCTAGACAGGAAGAAATAAATGACCACTCTTGAAGTTGGCAGCCCAGCCCCGGCTTTCAATCTCCCCAACGCAGATGGAGAGCTGGTGTCACTAAGCCAGCTGTTAGCCAAAGCCCCCAAGGGGGTTGTGGTCTATTTCTACCCCAAGGCAGCCACTCCTGGCTGCACTAAAGAGGCCTGCGATTTTCGCGATTCCTCAGCTGCCTGGGCTGAGGCCGGCTACAGCGTAGTTGGTATCAGCCCAGACAAGGTTGAGGCCCTAAAACGTTTTGCCACCAAGCAGGAGCTACCTTTCCCGCTGCTTTCAGACGCGGATCACCAGGTAATGGAAGCTTGGGGCGTATGGGGCGAGAAAAAGAACTACGGCCGCGTCAGCGTGGGCGTACGTCGCTCTACCTTTGTTGTTAGCCCTGACGCTACCGTGGCCCTGGCTAAATACAACGTTAAAGCCACTGGTCACGTGGAGCGTCTGCGCAAAGAACTGAAAGTGAGCTAGACCCCATTAAAATAATTTGTGTCTGAGACTAGAAATGTTTTAAGCTAGTCCGGCACGCGCGAGTGGCGGAATTGGTAGACGCGCTAGATTTAGGTTCTAGTGCCCTAGGCGTGGGGGTTCGAGTCCCCCCTCGCGCACCGCTGAACCGAGTCAGTTTTTAACTGGCTCGGTTTTTTGTCTACGGTAGGCTTGGCTTATGAGCGATTTTGTACGCAAAGATGGACGCGCCACCAACCAGCTGCGCGAGGTTACGATTACCCGCAACTGGCTAGAAAACGGCGAAGGTAATGTACTAGTTAGCTTTGGCCGCACCCGAGTACTGTGTGTGGCTTCTTTTACTGAGGGCGTGCCGCGCTGGAAGAAGGATTCTGGCGAGGGCTGGGTTACTGCCGAATACGCCATGTTGCCTCGGGCTGGCTCGGAGCGTTCTGCCCGCGAGTCTGTGCGTGGCAAGGTGGGTGGGCGCACCCACGAGATTTCTCGACTAATTGGTCGCTCACTACGCGGCATCATTGATATTAGTGCGCTGGGTGAAAACACTATCGCCCTGGACTGTGACGTGCTGCAGGCTGATGGGGGTACTCGCACTGCCGCGATTACCGGCGCCTATGTGGCTTTGGCTGACGCGGTGGCTTGGGGAACTGAGCGCGGCCTGATTAAAGCTAAGGCTAAGCGCCCGGTGCTGGCAGACTCCCTATCAGCTATTTCTGTGGGTGTTATTGACGGCGTGCCCTGCCTGGACCTGCCCTATGAGGAGGATGTGCGCGCCGACACCGACATGAACGTGGTTATGACCGGCTCCGGTAAGTTCATTGAAATTCAGGGCACCGCTGAGCACGCCCCCTTTGACCGCGCTGAGCTAGACACTCTGCTGGAGCTAGCGGCCCAGGGTAACGCCACTTTGGCACGTTTGCAGCAGGCGGCCCTAGCTGCCGACGACGGCGTAGCTCGCCTTAGCGATTTGGGTCTGTGACATGGTTGTAGCTGTACCCCCGGGGGCAAAACTGGTGCTGGCCACCCACAATCAGGGCAAGCTGGCGGAGTTTCGCGAGATTTTAGCGCAGGCGATCGCCAATTTTGACCCTGCCAGTGTTATTAGCGCCGCTGATTTGCAGGTGCCTGAACCGGTTGAGGACGGTATTTCTTTTGCCGCCAACGCCACCATTAAAGCTAATGCGTTAGCCCAGGCCACCGGCTTGCCGGCGGTGGCCGACGATTCAGGGCTATGCGTGGATGTTTTAGGTGGGGCGCCAGGGATTTTCTCGGCCCGCTGGTGCGGTCACCACGGCGACGACGCAGCTAACTTGCAGCTGCTGCTCGATCAGCTCTCGGACGTAAAAGACCCGCACCGGGGCGCTAACTTTACCTGCGCAGCAGTGCTGGTGCTGCCCGAAAGCGCGGACCAAAAAGGACGCGTAGTGGTTGAAGAACACCGCATGTATGGGCGCCTGCTACACCAAAGCATTGGTGAGGGTGGCTTTGGCTATGACCCGATTTTTGTGCCCAGCCAGGAAGATGAGCCCGGTGGCCAGGGACGCACCAGCGCCCAAATGAGCGCCGCTGAGAAGAACGCTATCTCTCACCGAGGCCAGGCCCTGCGGGCCCTAGCCCCGCAGCTAGCCGAGCTGTTCTAAACCAGAGCTAAACAGCGCAGTGGCGGCAGTTAGTTTAGTACTGCCGCCACTAGCGTCTATAGGCTCCAGCTGCGTCCAGGCTGGGCATCGTAAACCGGGCCAGTGAAGGACTGGCGTGCTTCAGCTAGAGGCACATCATGGCAGGTCCAAGGCTGGATGTGGGTTAACACCAGCTGCCCGGCGTTAGCCTCACTAGCCAGCTGGCCGGCGCGGTAGCCGGTTAGGTGCATACCGCGTAGCACGTCGCGTCCCTCCACGAAGGCCGCCTCGGCTAGTAGCAGGTCCACTCCCCCGCTAACCATTTGGCTCATGCCTTCACACAGGTCAGTGTCGCCGGTGAAAGCTAAAGTCACCTGCTTGGTGGGGTCATCCTCGCTGGGGCCTTGCACCAGGTAACCGTAGGCCTCAACCGGGTGTAGGGCCGCAAACGGCGTCACCGTGAACGGGCCAATCTGCGTGGAGCGGCCAGGTACGGCGGTAACAAAGGAGAACTCTGTGCGGTAATCCTCGCAGCTAGCGGCGCCGTCGACCCCACGCAAACGCTCACAGGTAGTGCTGGGACCAATACACAGCACCGGCCCTAGCGCGCCTTCAGGGCGCCAGCGGCGATAAACATGCATCCCCACCAGATCCACCATGTGGTCGGCGTGGCAGTGCGAAATACAGATTGCATCCAGATCAGCTGGGTCCAGGTAGTTAAGCAGCTGGCCCATAGAGCCCGGCCCAAAATCAAGTACTAAAGACCACAGTCGCTGGTCATTGCCCGCATCAGGCTGTGCGTTCGTGACCTCGGGGGCCACAGCACAATTTATGGCTGCTAACTCATCGTCAACCACTAACCGCATTTTTTCGGTGCCTGGCAACTGCAACTTGGTGTTAGGCCCCCATGCCTGCACCAGGTAGCTTGATGCGCTGGATTTGCGTCCAGACATCGAGCCTGAGCAACCTACAATCGTGAGCTTCACTCGCGAATCTCCCTATCTAAATTCTTCACGCCCGCGCCACCGGTGGCATGAGCTTGACGTACCTGACCCACCACTGGTCCTAAGAAACGCTTGGCAAGCACCTGGAAAGCTACCGGGTCGCCGGTAGCCCTAAACTCGTGCCCACTGGCCGCCCCGCTAGCTGCCGCACTGCTAGATGCCGCGCTGCCGGCCGCGCCCTGCGTGCCGCCCGCAGCCGCCGTGCCTGCAGCGCCCGCAGCGCCTTGAACAGCGCCGTCGGCCCCAGCGCAAGCTTGTGCCACAGAGCCGCCCACGCCGTCGTCGTCACTAGAGCCCACCGCAGCCTGAGTGTCAGTGTGCAGCAAATTACGGGCAGCTAGCTCGCGGTAAACATCCTTCGCAGTTTCCTCGCTGGAAGAAACCAAAGCCACGTTACGCCCCATAACGTAACTAATCGGCCCAGCCAGCAACGGATAGTGCGTACAGCCCAACACCAAAGTGTCTACCGCCGCCGCCTGCAATGGCTCCAGATACTCCTTAGCCACATCCAGCACCTGCGGGCCGGTAGTAATACCAGCCTCCGCTAACTCCACGAAACGCGGACAAGCCTGCTGAGTTAAGTTCAAGCCCGGGATACCCTGCAAAGCCCGCGCGTAGGCCCCAGAGTTAACCGTTCCTGCCGTGGCAATCACACCCACACGCCCTGAACGAGTCAAAGCTGCCGCCGTGCGCGCCGCCGGAGAAATCACCTCAATAACCGGAATGCCCATCCCTTTGGTGTACCGCTCACGCGCCTCATCCAAAGCTGCCGCCGTGGCGGTATTACAGGCAATAACCAGCATTTTGACGCCCGAGTCAACCAGCTCATCCATCACGTTCAAAGCCATAGAACGCACTTGTTCCAAAGGCTTAGGCCCATACGGGCTGTTCGCGGTGTCACCGATGTAAAGCAGACGCTCACCAGGCAGCTGATCGAGGATTGCACGCGCTACCGTCAGTCCTCCAACTCCTGAATCAAAAATACCAATCGGTGCGTCATTCACGTCATTAGACCCTAGTCGATTCTGGCTTTAATAAGCACTTTTCTTATCAGTGATAACAGACACCGCCGGGCGCGTTGAAACTTGAACAAAAGCGTGCGCCAACATAGCTAAACCTTACCAACGCCGCCAAAAACGCTGTGAGCTTGTACTTTACCCACCCACACAAAGCACTTTAGGGAATCGGGAGTTATCCCCAAGACACTGCAAAACCTTCAAGGTGTGGCTAAAGTTAAGCCATGAGTACGGCACTTCTGACCGACATGTATGAATTGACCATGCTGCAAGCCGCGCTGGCAGATGGTACCGCCAAACGCCGCAGTGTGTTTGAGATCTTTGGACGCTCGATGCCCCCTTCACGTCGCTTTGGCGTGGTTGCCGGCACCGGGCGTTTTCTTGAAGCTCTGGAAAACTTCCACTTTGAGCCAGAGCAGCTACGTTTCCTATCCGATCAAGGCATTGTTGACAAGGCCACGATCAACTACCTGGAAAACTTCCACTTTGACGGCAACATTTACGGCTACGGCGAGGGTGAATGCTACTTCCCGGGTTCTCCCCTGCTAACCGTTGAATCTGACTTCGCCCAGGCCTGCATCATTGAGACCATGGCGCTGAGCATTTTCAACCACGACTGCGCCGTGGCCTCCGCCGCCTCACGTATGACTATCGCCGCCCACGGACGCCCCTGCATGGACTTTGGGGCCCGGCGTACTCACGAGGACGCCGCCGTGTCCGCCGCCCGCGCCGCCGTGGTTTCCGGCTTCACCTCCACCAGTGACCTGGAAGCGGGGATGCGTTACGGCATCCGTTGCGTAGGTACTTCCGCCCACGCTTTCACGCTGCTGCACGACGACGAACGCACCGCTTTTGACTCCCAGATCGCCTCCCTGGGCGTGGGCACCACCATCCTGGTTGACACCTACGACATTGCGCGCGGCGTGCAGCGCGCTGTTGACGCCGCCAAGGCCGCCGGGGGCACTTTGGGTGCGGTGCGTCTGGACTCTGGTGACCTAGTGGCCGAGGCCTTCAAGGTACGCGCCCAGCTAGACTCCCTAGGCTGCCCCGACACCAAGATCGTGGTCACCTCTGACCTGGATGAATACGCTATCGCCGCCCTGGGTGCGGCCCCGGTAGACATCTACGGCGTGGGCACCAAGCTGGTTACCGGCTCTGGCGTACCCACGGCTGCGCTGGTGTACAAGATGGTTGAGCGTGAAAACAGCGCCGGCGAGATGGAAAAGGTAGCTAAGAAGTCTAGTGGCGGTAAGTCCAGTGTGGGTGGCCGCAAGACCGCTGGCCGCGTGATCATTGACGGCTCCGCCACCGAAGAACTACTGATCAGCGCCCTTGACCCCGAGGCCGCTGAGGCTGAGCTGGAACGCAACCAGGCCCGCCCGCTGCAGGTACAGCTGGTAGAAAACGGCCAGATCATCCCCGAGCACTACGACGACGGCGCCCTCACCCGCGCTGCTGAGCGTCACCGTGCCGCCCGCGCCCAGCTGCCCTACCAGGCCTGGCGCCTAAGCGAAGGTGAAATCGCTATTCCTACCCGCCGCATGGATCTTGATTCACGTGAAACCAAGCAGGGCTGAGACCAGCACTGGGCTCTAAAGCTGAGCTCCCACATAAATAGTGGCGGTGGATGCAAATCCACCGCCACTTGCTGTTTTAGGCGCTCGCGGCGCCTATGGCGCAGCGCAGCCTGGCTGCGCGCGTTTTTAGCGCCGGCCCACGAACCACTTACGCAAGGTATCTACCCGGGCGCGGATCTGCGTCGTCGTAGCCTGTGCCACCTCTGGGCCCCCGCAGACTCTACGCAGCTCAGCGTGCACCGCCCCATGGCTTTGTCCTGAGCGGCGCGCCCAGCTAGAAACCAGCTTGCTGAGCTCTTTACGGGCCGCGTCACGCTGGCGGGCATCCTCAATGCCGGCGTTAGCTGCCCTCTGGGCGGCGGCAGCCTGTGAACGTTTTTGGGTTTTAACCTGCTCCGCCTGGCGGGCCTTTAAAATCTGGCTCACCTGGGAGGCATCAAGCAAACCTGGGATGCCTAAAAATTCTTGTTCCTCCACGCTACCGACCATGGCGCCGGTACCAAACTCGCCGCCGTCGAAAAGTACCCGGTCAAATTCAGCGGTGGAATCCATGGCTTCAAAGCCGGGCAGTAGCGCGTCAGAGGCTTTTTCTTCCCGGTTAGCGGCGGCAATTAGCCTATCTTCAGGGTTAGCGAACAGGTCTTGTACGTCGTCTTCTTTAGCGGGCCGATCCAGGGCGTGGTCGCGTTCAGTTTCCAGCTCTGCCGCGAGCGCCAGCAGCGGGGTGACTGAAGGCAGGAACACGCTGGCGGTTTCTCCAGGCCGGCGCGCACGCACGAAACGCCCAATGGCCTGGGCGAAGAACAGTGGGGTTGAGGTGGAGGTGGCGTACACCCCTACCGCTAGGCGCGGCACGTCTACGCCTTCAGAGACCATGCGTACGGCCACCATCCAGCGCTGGTTGCTGGCGGAGAACTGCTCGATTTTTTCTGAGGCGCCATTGTCGTCACTGAGCACCACCGTGGGTTTTTCGCCGGTGATGGCGGCTAGTTGGCGTGCGTAGGCGCGGGCTTTTTCGCGGTCGGTGGCGATCACTAGGCCGCCGGCGTCAGGGATTTGCCGGCGAATTTCGCTAAGGCGCTGGTCAGCTGCGGCCAGGACGGCGGGGATCCACTCCCCGGCGGGGTCTAGGGCGGTGCGCCAGGCTTGGGATTCTAGGTCTTTGGTTAGCGGCTCGCCCAGGCGGGCTGAGACCTCGTCGCCGGCTTTGGTGCGCCAACGCATTTGGCCTGAGTAGGACATGAAAATAACTGGGCGCACCACGTTTTCGGCTAGTGCGTCAGCGTAGCCGTAGGTGTAGTCAGCTTGTGAGCGCCTGATGCCGTTGCTGTCGGGGGCGTAGGTGACGAAGGGGATGGCGGCGGTGTCGCTGCGGAAGGGGGTACCGGTTAGGCTCAGGCGACGGCGGGCCCCGCTGAATGCTTCATAGATTGCGTCTCCCCAGCTCAGTGCGTCTCCGGCGTGGTGTACCTCGTCTAGGATCACCAGGGTGCGGCTGGCACCGGTGCGGGCACGGTGCAGGTTGGGGTTGGAGGCTACCTGCGCGTAGGTTAGGGCGACGCCGTCAAAGTTGCTGCCTGCTCCCCCGCCGGAGTTGGAGTAGGTGGGGTCGATGCGTAGCCCCCAGCGGGCGGCTGAGGCGGCCCACTGGTATTTGAGGTGCTCGGTGGGGGCCACGATGGTTAGCTTGTGTACCTCACCGGTGCGTATGAGCTCGCTAGCCAGGGTCAGCGCGAAAGTGGTTTTACCTGCGCCTGGGGTGGCTACTGCCAGGAAGTCTTGGGGCTGGCTAGACATGTATGTGGCGAAAGCTTCACGCTGCCAACGGCGCAATTGAACCAATTTTTACCGATCCCTCTCATAAATAAGCCACATAAATGAATTAAGCCAATAAATTAGCCACGTTTAGCGCGGCTGGGGCCTGCACAAGGCTACCCCCAACCGGGGTGAGGCTAATGGTTTTGCTTTTTTCGGCGCGTCCTATGTTTTGGGGCGCTGGCGGCCCAAGCCCACTAAGGCGCGCTGCGCCCTGATTTTGGGCCCAAAAATCTAACGCCCGGGGCTGGGCCCCGGCGCGCAGATTTGGTGTTTACAGTTTTGAGGCAGTCAGCGGCTTCTAGTTGAAGGCGCTTTTAGCCCAGGCTTCCAGCCCCGGGTTTTAACCCCAAGCCTTAGCCCAGGTTTTAGCCTTGGCTTTCAGCCCCGGCCGCCGAACGGGAAACGCGGGCGCCTGGGGCCGTTACCTTTTGGGGACTGGCTCATCTGCTCGTAGATTGATTTGCAGGTGGGGCACACCGGGTAGGCCGAAGGGTCACGCTGAGGGCGCCATACCTTGCCGCACAGGGCCACCACGGGACGCCCGGAGGCGGCGGCAGCAGCGATCTTGTCTTTACGTACATAGTGGGCGAAGCGGTCTGCGTCGCCGTCGTCAGTGGAGCGGAGCTCTTCGCGCTCCAAAACTGCGGTCCCAGCTGACTGGCTGGGGCTACCGCCGGGTTCCATGGGGTCCAAAGGCTCACTCATAGCTGTAATTTTATGTCCCCTTGGGGCTTTAACCTTTGTCATCACGCTCTCAGCGGTGTAGGCATCGTTACAGGGGCCCTGACTTAAGGGGTGGTTGGGGAGCTTTTCGGGCTGGCTGGCGCCCAAAAGTCGCCAAATTTCCTGGACTCTAGCCCACCTTAGCCTCACCAGTGGCTTTGCCCACTTACGACGTCGCCCCTGCTGCAGCGTTCAAGTGTGCCACCGCTCCCCTGGCGCAAAGCTCAAACACACCGCCCCGCCCCCTGGCGCAGCCGCTGCCAGGCTGATTGCAGATCCTGACGACACCTAGCCCAATAACGCCACAGCCGCTGCCAACAAATGGGCAGCGGCTGTTTCATAACTGGGGGAACGACAACTGAAGCGGGCTGTGCCGCCCCTCAGTGGCTTGTGGCGGCGTTATTTGCTCAGCTTGGAGGCGGCAGCGGCGTCTAGCAGCACCAGGGCGTCGGGGTGACGCTGCATTACCGTGGCCGGCCACTGCTCGCTTACTTCACCCTCAACTAGGTGCTTAATGGCTTCAGCCTTGTTCTCACCGGTGGCGATCAGCACCAGTTTGCGGGCCTCCATAATGGTGGCCAGGCCCTGGGTGATGCACATGGTGGGCACCTTGTTGATGTCGTTATCGAAGAAACGTGAGTTGTCGCGGCGGGTCTGCTCGGTGAGCTTATCGAGGTGGGTGCGCGAGTCTAGCGGGCCGCCAGGCTCGTTGAAGCCAATGTGACCGTCTGAGCCGATACCTAGAATCTGCACGTCAGCGTAACCAGCCTCAGCCAGGGCGCGCTCATAGTCGTCACAGGCGGCCTGCGGGTCAGGGTTTAGAGCGTCAGGGCCGTGTAGGGCGCCGGGGGCCATGTCGGTGCGCGAGCGCAGGTTGCGTTCCATGAAGTTGGCGTAGCGCTCGTAGTGGTCAACGGGCAGGCCTACATATTCGTCCAGCATGTAGCCGGTGACGTCCTTGAAAGATAGCTTGCCTGCTTGGTTGCGGCGCACTAGCTCGTCATAGAGCGGTAGCGGGCTAGAACCGGTGGCAGTACCCAAAACCGCGTTGGGCTTAGCCACTAGGACGGCTTCGATGGCGTCTGCGGCGCGCTCAGCGATAGCTTGGGCATCAGGTAGAACAACAACTTCCATGTCCATCTCCAATGATGTAACGAATGAAATCAGATGATTAACTTCGATTAAATTATAACCCAATCGATCAACTTCTATCATTAAAGTGAATAGGGTCATACACGTGCGGGCTGTGAGCCTTCGCTCACAGCCCGCATTAGCCAGCACCGTCGTCGTCAGCAAATCCTAGCTTTGGGTGTGACCAGGCCACTGCGAAATGGTGAACAGCAGTCGCGCCCAGCGCCCATCTAGCAGCTTGCCGCCCATACGTACGCCTACAACCATCACAATCAGCGCGTTAACCACTCCCAGAACCACGCAAAGCCAGGCCAACTGGAAGTTTTCGCTAACGCCGCAGTAAACGCTCAGGGCAATGGTGGGGGTTACCAACAGCATAGAAGCCAGCATTGAACCCATCTGGGCTAGTGAAGCCAGCAGCGCGTCAGCTCCACTGCCCTTAGCACTAAACGGGCTAGCTTCAGGTGGGTTGGTTTGGTAAGGGAAAACCACTGCCAGAACTTGGGCCACGCCTACCACTACTCCCCACACAGCCAGGTTTAGCCCCAGCAAAATGGGTAAGTGTTTGGCCTGATTGGAAAACAGCGGCATGATCAGACTAACCACCAATACCAGCGGCAGCTGCCAGATCACCGTTGCCGCCAAGCGCCCTAGGCGCTCATGCAGGCCGCTAATGCCGCTCAGCAAGGAAGTGTGAATGGCGGTGGAGTCAGTGGCTAAATCATCTGCCACAGATAAACCCATAACTATGGATATCATCAGTGAGGCAAAATAGACCATAATTACGCTGCCAGAGCGCTGTGCTTGGCCAATAAACACCACCATAAACAGCACGATCATAAATATGCAGGCTATAAATGATGTTCGCACCCTAAAATCACGCATTAAATAACGCAGGCTACGCGCGCAAACCGTAGCCGCCGGGGAGGGCATGAATTTAGCAAAGAATTCTTGCGCCGCAAATACTTTACTAAGTTCACTGTTTTTACCTGCGCCCTTATCATTAGCGGCTACATCGGCGGTCATAGCGTTAGTCATGGCCCGCTGCCAGAGCCAGCACAGGCCACCTACCAGCAGCGCACTAGACACTGTAAAGGCAGTTGCTAGCAGATAGTTTCCACTAGCTGCCTGAGCTGGCGCAGCGCCCGCCCAGGCGGTAGGCAGGTATTGACTGTAACGTGCCAGCGTCAGCCAGCCGCTAAGGCTGCTACCTAAATGCAGATTAAAAAATAGGTTGGGTAGCTGCGCTAAACCAATAATCAGCAATATGCCAAGGCTGGTAACCAGTTCCCGGCTGCGGCGTCGATAGCTAAGCGCGGCCGCAGTAACCAGCCACCTAGAGCCGATCACTGCAGTTAGCCAGGCTAGCACCATATTGACTAGGGCAAATGCTGCTGCCACTACGCTGCCGTGTAACAGCCAGGTAATAACCGTGGTTAGTAGCACCAGGCCGGTAATAATTCCCGGGCCGCCCGCCCCGGCGGCCACAATTAACCCAGCCGCTAATTTACGTGAAGGCACTACCCATAGGCGTAATTGGCGCGGCTCTAAAGAGTTATCTGCGCCGGTTATTAGTAGCGGGAAAATAAGCCAGCCGGTAACAATTAGGGTTACTAGTACACTTAAAACCTGCGGAGTGTAGCGCCAGCTCAGCATCCCTAAAGTAATTAGGCCACCAATAGCAAAAGTTAAAAATGCGAATAGGTTTAGAAATAGCCAGGCTTCAAGCAGGATTTTCCACCAGACGCCGCGCAGGCTATTAATGGTTAGGCGCCACCTTAGTTTGACGAGGGTTGCAACCATGTCATCTCCTCATGTTGCATAGGTCCGCCCACTAGCTGCACGAAACGCTCATTGAGGTCCATACCGTCAGCCACCTGCGCCACAGTCCCACAGGACACTACTCGCCCGGCGTTGATTACAGCCACATGTGTGCACAGCTTGGCCACCGTATCCATCACGTGACTGGAGAGCACCACGGTGCCCCCGCGCGAGACGAACTCGTGCAGGATCTGGATAATGGCTTGGGCCGAAACCGGGTCTACCGCCTCGAAAGGCTCATCTAGCACCAGCACGCTAGGGGCATGGATAAGGGCGCAGGCTAGGTTAATTTTTTTGCGCATACCCGCGCTGTAGTCGGCCACCAGCTTGTTGCCGGTGTCGGCTAGGCCCAGGGCCAATAGAAGCTGCTGCGTGCGTTTGAGCACCTGTTCACGCTCCATACCGCGCAGCAGGCCGCAGTAGGTCAGTAGTTCTGCGCCGCTGAGGCGGTCAAAAGTACGTAGCCCGTCTGGCAGCACCCCTAGTAGCTGCTTGGCCCGGCGGGGTTGCGCCCACACATCCACGCCCAACACGTAGGCCTTGCCGTGATCTGGGGTTAGTAGGCCCGTGGTCATTGACAAGGTGGTGGTTTTGCCCGCTCCGTTAGGGCCGACGACGCCGTAAATAGACCCGGCAGGGATTGATAAGTAAAGGTTATCGACCGCTACTTTAGAACCAAAAACTTTAACCAAACCCACCATATCCAGGGCATTTGGGCTCTGGCCAGGGGCGTTAGGAGGAGTAGCTATGCTCATAAAGCAATTTTGAACACGTTTAGGCTGCTGGGGCATCATTCGCTGGAATGAATTTAGGTCCTCTATAGGCCTTCTAAGGCCCCTTACAGGGCATTTGCCGGGCCAAAAGCAGGCCGGGTAGGAGGGGTCTTTAACCGGGTGCTAACACATGACTAAAGCGGCGTTAGCGCGCGTCATAGGGGCTGACAAAGCGCGCCGTCGCCCCAGCCGCGCGCCAAAGCCCAGCGGACCAAATTAGCCGGGCAGTAAAAGCAAAACAGGACAGCACCGCGTGGGTGCTGCCCTGTGTTAACTGCGCCTGGGCGCAATCAGTTGTTGGCTACAGCCTTCTTCAAGGTGGAGCCGACGGTTAGCTTAACGCCGTAACCAGCGGGAATCTGGATTTCCTCACCGGTACGGGGGTTACGGCCGGTGCGGGCCGCGCGCTCAACGCGCTCGATACCCATTAGGCCGGTGATCTTCACGGCTTCACCCTTAGCAACGTTCTCAACCAAGACGTCCTGGAAAGCAGACAGGAAAGCCTCGGCCTCGGTCTTGGTCAGGTTAGCGCGCTCGGCAATTGCAGCAATCAGCTCAGTGCGGTTGACGGACATAGTGTTCTCCATCCGGAATGGTAGGGATTCGCCGGCGGCGTCTCGTATGACAAACGGTACGCATATTGCGCTAATCTGTCACCTTCTACACGCCATGCGATTGAGAATATACGCTTATATGTCCTTATTAGAACACGATCGCAGGCTTATTGCACGTTTTTTACAGCACCTACAAACCATGAAGTGATGCTGGTGGGGTGGGTAATGGCGGTGCCAACCACCACTGCGTGGACCCCCATTTGGATCGCCTGGGCTGCGTGAGCGGGAGTGTGGATGCGTCCTTCGGCGATAACAGGCACCTGCGCAATGTTTAGCACTTGCTCAATCACCTCCCAGTCGGGCCCTTCAGTCTTGGGTCGCTCACCGGTGTAACCCGCTAGGGTGGTGCCCACTAGGTCCGCTCCCCCATCCTGGGAAGCCTTAGCATCATCGACGCTACCGCAGTCAGCCATCACCAGCACCTGCGGGAAAGCAGCCTTTAGTTCGCTTACCGTCTGGGCGAAGCTGCGCCCATCGGGACGCGGGCGGCGGGTGCCGTCAATAGCCACAATCTGGCTGCCGGTGGCGGCCACAGCCACAGCGTGAGTGAGCGTGGGGGTGATAAAGACGCCGTCGTGACCGTCTTTCCACAAACCAATCACGGGCACATCCACATGCTGGTTGATAAGGGCCAGGTCAGCGAGCCCCTGGGCGCGGATAGCCACGGCCCCACCCAGCACGCAAGCCTGGGCAATCTGGTCCATAGTGCGCGGGTCACGCATAGGCTCACCCGGATAAGCCTGCGCCGAGGCGATCAAACCGCCTTTGAGCTGCTCAATTACGTTAGTCACAATTTTCTCCTAGTTGATTAACTGCCAGGCTCCGCGCGCGGCCCCCACAATGGGGGCGGTGGAGCCCAGCTGGGCGCGTACAAGTTCTAGATTTTCCAGCGGCCCACTGAGCTGGGCCTTAAAGGTTTCCTGCAGCGGGCCCCACCAGCACTTGCCGGCGTTAGCTAGGCCGCCCGAAATAATGATGCAGTCAGGGTCAAGCGTGTAAGCCAGCCCCACCAGCACGTTTGCTAGCGCCTGGGCCGAGTCGCGGTAAACCTGCGCGGCTAGTTCATCGCCAGCTTCAGCCCGAGTTTCCAGCTCCCGGGTGCCGCTGACCTGCGCGTCTCCACCCAAGGCCAGGTAACGCCGGTAAATTTGGGGGCCGGCGCTGACGGCTTCAAGGTGACCAAAGCGCCCGCAGGTGCACGGCTCGCCTTGCGCGCCAACGGCCGGGAAGTGCCCCAGGTCCCCGGCCAGGTGGTGGGTGCCGCGCCAGGTTTGGCCGTCAATTACGACGGCGCCGCCTACGCCCGTGCCCACGGCCACCACAATGGCGCAGCGGGCCCCGCGTCCAGCTCCCAGCCAAGCTTCCCCACCGGCGTGAGCGTCCACATCGTTTTCAACGTGGATGGGCACGTTGTAGCCAGCTTCTTTAAGGCGCTGGCCTACCCCTTCACGCACCTGGGTGCCGGCCCATTCACTGATGGCGTCGGTGGAGGCCACGATAGAGCCGGTGGTTACATCCACTACCCCAGCCGTGCCGATCCCCACCCCGGCAATGGTCCATTCGCCAGTGTTGGTGGTGCCCGCAGCAATAACTTTGCCGGCCAGATCGGCGATAGTGTCAAGCATGGCCGCGCGCCCGTCATGGGCGGGGGTAGGTACTTTAAGGATGGGGCCAACTAGGTTGCCCTCACTATCAACCAGGGCGCCAGCCATTTTGGTGCCGCCTAAGTCAATTCCTACAACAAGTTTTTGCATGATTTTCCTTCTATCCGGCGCAGCTACCGGCAGTTACGCAAATGGCCGGACCCAAATAAATCAGGTCCGGCCATACGCAGGCCTTAACTAGGCCAGACCCACGGCGTGCACAATGTCGATCACGCGCTGACGGTTTTCGCCTTCTAGCGCCTTAACCGGCGGAGCCATGTAGGCATTGTCTAGTACGCCTACAGCCTCCATGGCGGTCTTGAACGCGGGGATACCGGTGCCGTCAGCACCCTGGCCCTTAACCGCGAACACGATCTCGAAGCCTGCGCAGATACGGTCCTGGATCTCGCGGGCCTTGTCCCACTCGTGGGCACGCGCGGCTTCAAGCAGCTGCGCGTAGGAACGGGGGTCTACGTTGCCGTAGCCGGGCACGGCACCGTCGGCACCTAGCAGCAGCATGCCGTCAACCACGCACTCGTGGCCGGTTAGCAGGCTTAGGGGGTGACCGGCGGCCTCGTTGGCAGCCACCAGGCGACGGAAGCCGACGTCGTCGCCAGAGGAGTCCTTAACACCTACGATTACGCCTTCCTTACCCAGCTCAACCAGCATGTCGCGGCCAAGCTTTAGGCCACCTAGACGCACGGGCACGTCGTAGGCGAACAGGGGCAGGTCAATGGCGGCGTGGATGGCGCGGAAGTGGTCGGCTACTTCAGCGGCGCTGGGTAAGGCGTAGAAGGGGCCGGCAGCCACAATCGCGTCGGCACCTAGCTCCTGGGCGCGCAGGGCGCGATCAATGACGCGCTTGGCGGTGGTTTCAATGGCACCTACCAGCACCGGCACGCGGCCAGCAGCGGTGGCTACGGTGCGAGCAGTGACGGCGTCGCGCTGGGCGTCGTTTAGGTAGGCCACCTCACCGGAAGAGCCGAGGATGAACAGGCCGTTCATGCCTCCCTCGATCAGGTGCTCAATGACGCGGTCTAGGGCTTCTAGGTCAACTTCACCCTCAGCGGTGAAGGGGGTTACGACCGGCGGAATCATACCGGTGAAACGCTTATCCATGATTGTTCCTGCGATTCTTTTTAGTGGAAATTTATCTGATCTTTTAGCTGTGCTTAGGCCGCCGGGGACGCCTTAGGCCCCGCGTCGTTCAAAAGCGAAGGCACAGCTGAAAGCAGCTTGCGGGTGTAGGCATCTTTGGGGTGAGCAAAGATTTCCTGGGTGGTGTTTTCTTCAATGATCTTGCCGTAGTACATAACTGCAATACGGTCAGATACATAGCGCACCGTGTTGATGTCGTGGGAGATGAAAACCAGGCCCAAACCCAGCGAGGCTTTTAGATCCTGTAGTAGGTTGAGCACCTGGGCGCGCACCGACACGTCCAAAGCACTGGTGGGCTCATCGGCCACGATAATGTCGGGGTCCAAAGCCAGCGCACGGGCAATAGCCACACGCTGACGCTGACCGCCGGAGATTTGACGCGGCAACACATCCAGGGCACTTAGCGGCAAACCAACCAGTGCCAGCAGCTCACGTACGCGCGCCTCGCGGTCCTTGGGTGAACCAATGCCGTGTACGTTAAGCGGGTCAATTAGGGTGTCGTGCACGATCATGCGCGGGTTCAAGGCGGTAGCCGGGTCCTGGAACACTACCGAAATGGAGCGGCCCAGATCGCGTCGGTCAGCCTTGGAGTGGGTGAGCTTACGGCCCTTGAACAGCACCTCACCGCTGGTGATGGGCTGCAAACCTACCATCACGCGGGCGGTGGTGGATTTACCACAACCAGATTCACCCACGATTCCCAGGGTTTGGCCACGGCTGATGGTTAGCGAAACATCGTTAACTGCGTGCACCGTGTCAGGGTGGAAAAGCCCACCGGTACGTGACTTGTGGATGACGTTGACGTTGCGTAGTTCAACTACCGGATCTTTGGGGTCCCATGCCTGGCTCATCACTTTGCCTCTTTCTTCAGCAGTGCCTCAAGCTCAGGGGTGATAGCAAATACGTGGTTGGGGTTGCCATCAACCGGCTTGAGTACAGGGCGGGTGTGTAGCCCAACCTCGGGGTGGCTAGAGCGCGGGGCGAAACGGTCGCCGTCGACAAACTCACGCGGCGAGGGCACGGTGCCGCGCACCTGGTGCAGACGGTTGGAGCCAGCCTCAATGGAGAGCACCGCACCCAGCAGGCCACGGGTGTATTCGTGGGTGGGGTTGGTTAGCAGCTCCATGGTTTCAGCCTGTTCAACCACCTGGCCGGCGTACATAACCGTGATGCGGTGGGCCAGTTTGGCCACCAGCGCCAGGTCGTGAGAGACGAAGACCATCGCGAAGCCGAGCTCTT
>ERZ773203.47-NODE-47-length-66224-cov-14.825402_pt1 | contig 66224 bp, 65 predicted proteins | sample MGYA00580529_ERZ773203 | MGnify/ENA primary metagenome ERZ773203 (study PRJEB29015, sample SAMEA2738176) | human oral metagenome | biome: human oral; feature: human-associated habitat; material: saliva | place: China | collected 2177 ... | reverse complement strand
AACCGTCTCGAGAGGCAAAGGCAATCTCTGGACTTCCAAAACTTGTCGTGATGTAGGCACAGGCCTGTCCTGGTCCCTCGACGCCAGTGACAGAAAGTTCAACCTGAGACGACCGCTTTGCCCCAATCTGGCTTCCATCACCGTAAACTCGCATTCCAAGCCACGGGGTATCAAGGGAGCGATCTTCCACAAGGGGAATCAAGGTGCCGCCAAACTTTGCGCTTTCTTCTGCAAGGGACAGCGAGAGAGCATCCTTGGGAAGATTCGCATCGAGCGCGCGGATCACCGAATGATCCTCCAGCATCAGGTAGTTCGTGACCGCAATATCCGCGTAAGCAATATCGCGAATACCTCTCAGACTCAGTTCCCACGAGTGCGGATCGGCGCCGTTGGGAATGAGTTGATGAACATCGACGTAATCCCCGCCCACATTTCGTGCAAAATCAGCCAAGATACCCGTTGTTGCAACGATGCTCAGACGGTGCGACGAAGCATCGCTATGCGGCGCGCAGCCTCCAACTGCGCCAGCAAGAACGCACGTAGCAATAGCTGATACGAGGCGTGCAAATTTCACTGTCTCACCCGCATATGCGTTGAGGTGACAATGCATCCACATCCGATCAGCAGGGCCGCGAGGATCATCGGGGCAAGCTCCACGCTGCCCGCGCCCGTTGATGCCAGAGTGCAGGGCTGTCCCGAGGCCGTGCGGCCGACGATTGCGTAAACCATCGGACGCCCGTGTTCTCCGGTTCCACCGGCTGCAACTAAGGATCCAGCAGAGCCGCTTCCACTTCCACGCAGGTCTTCGCCGCGAGGCGTGACATTCATGGCGATCGTGAGCTGGTAGGAACCCGGCTCGGTGAACACCCAATTTTGGTGGGCATGAGTATTCGCAGGCAGGGTATAGCTTGTTCCCGCACCATCGAAAACGTGAGTGCCGATTCCTGCACCCAAGCTTCCCGATTCAAAAACTGCGACATTTCCAGGGCCTTGAACATCGAGAAGAGAGAAACGGACTTGCCCGCTGGTTTCAGTCACGATTTCTTCGCGTTGCGAGTTCATTCCGAGCCACGGGACCCCTCGAATCTGGGTAGCGGGAATCATCCACACGTCTTGTCCCACACTCGCGGCGTAGCTGAGCGCTTCAGGCGCCTTAATCTTGGCCCTCTCCCCCAGTGCAAAGGTCATTGATGCGGGGTCTTTCCACACTGCAGGTACAGCTCGGTCGTCCTTAATTCGCGCAACCAATTGCCCATTTTCAATGGCCGGTCCCAGATCGAAGTGACCGTCGGTAATTCCGCCTTCGCTACCAACCTGAACGTTCAGGGTCGTTACTGCTTGGTTTGGAGTCTCGCTAGCGCTGCGGATTCGCGAAATCTCATCCTCGTTCGCTTCGCGAGTAATCCGCGTAGGAATACAACGCTCACTACCTACGCGCTGGGGTGCATCACGCGTGAGTGATTCTTCTTCACCTGTTCTCCCCGCATCAACTGCAGGGGGAAGGACTGCGCCGCTGTCGACCTCCGCGCTCTGCGGCGCCATACCCGGTGCAGCGCCAACCTCAATGAGATAGTGAGTACTACGCGTCGTTTCAAAGGAACCATCGTTTCGATAGGCACGTGCTTGAACGTTCAGCTCGTAGCTTCCCGCTTGCGAGAAGGCCCAGTTCGCGTGAGTGTGCGAAAGGTAATCTTGGACGATTGTTGACCCGTTTGGATCTAATTCGTAGCCTCCGGAACGCAGTCGCGACATACGCCCCTGGGCAAAGTCTTCGGTCCACAGCGAAATGCGTCCGCCATTGGAATTTGTGTAGGAAACGTCAAATTCGACGCGCTCGAAGCCCGCGGGAGCAAGAGAAAGAACATCCCACCCGGGCCACGGCAGAGTTGGATCTTGAGTTTGCGGAAGGAAATACCCACTTCCCCCAGCAACAATATCGTGGGGAAGAGAATACTTGAGTGCCGAGGAAGGAACGACAAGGCGGATGTCTTCTGCTTCGTGTTGAACTCCAGATCCGGTGACGTCTTCCATGATTTTGAGAAGAGGATGCCCCGATTGATCGAGCGTCATGTAGAAGAGGTCGATGTGTCCGTGGTCAAGAGTGAGACGGCGCTCGGCTAAGTTCGCGCGAGGAAGCGCTTGGGTGTGCGCACTAATCGACGAGGCCACTGAAGATTCGCGTGCCTCTCTTGCCTCTGGGAGCGGGGATCCCCCACTTTGTACGGATTCTTGCTCTTGAGTGCTCTTCGGGGACGAGAATTCAGTGCTCTGTGTGGACTTTTGCGTCTGGGCCTGGGGAACTTCAATGCTCGCGCTAAACTCGGCCTCGGCGATGAGACGAGGCTCCTGCTCCGGGATTACTTCCTGAAGGCGAAGACGCAGCGAACGAATACCAAGCTCAGCAAAGCGTGCATGCAGGGGGCCGGCTGCGAAGTCTTCTCCCCTGGCCTCGAGAACAAATCCCCGAAAGAATTCGTCGGCGCCGTCAATCTCTTCTTCAAACGCACTTCCACGACCGAGATGCTCCAGGGATTCAAGGCTAAGTGAGTGCGGTGCAATTTTTTCCAGATCTGCAGCACCTGCTCGTGCGCTTAATTCAACGGAATACCGCGATTCCGGTACGAACACAGAAGGGTTGAAATTAACAGAGAGTTCATAGCCCCCATCAATTTCGCGATCAGCGTCACGAGTAACCGGGGTCGTTCGAAGCCGAAGTGCGCCATCATGAAGGGGTAACTCTTCGCCCTTTTCTCCAGCGGTACACAAAGACGTCAGCGTCTCATTGTTATCCCCAAGGCAGGTCGAAACTTGAAGACTATCGCTTAAAAGGTGCTCGTCTTTGGAGGAAGAAAGAGCCTCCGCGCGAGTCGGGGCTGGAAGAAGAATCCACGCACTCATCACTGCAATAGTGATCAATAGCGAAAACAGGGCACGTGTTGTCCTGCGGCACAATGATGACATGACCAACTCTCTAGAATGATAATCGTTCTCATTCCCATTAAAGAGGGTGGTCACGCCTCAAGTCAAATGGACCGCCTGAACCTAGTTAAATCCCAACACCCACTGAGAAATGTGATAACCAGCCATAATCACCGCACGTCCCGGCTTTGAGCGCATCGCAATCAGGCGCCCAAGCAGATCCTTGCGTACTGCGTCATAGGCTTCCGGCTTCTTCATTTGAAGCTGCGCCCAGAGCTCATCCTTACGGGCAAGGTTCTCCTTCGTTCCCGAGCGTAAAAGCATCACTGTGCAGATGACACAGTTGATACGCAGATAGTGGACAAGATAGCGGTACAGATGAGGCGGAACCTCATCAGGAGCCGGAATGGCATCAACCATCGCCGCATTCACCCGCAGCAACTGATCCACACGCGAAATCATGACCTGCTCGTTGACCGATTGATCATCGCGCCCGATGAAATAGCGGTAAAGATCAACATCGAGATACTCAAAAGCGCGGACACCAATAACCGGAACAAAAGAGTAAATGAAATCAACATAGAAGGTGTGCTCAGGAAGCACCAGACCAGAGCGACGAACCAAATCTGTCCGCAAGATTAAGGCATGCATCATCAGATACTGGTCGTACCGGCAACGGCGAATCTGATCCCATGAGATCACGCGATCCCTGGGCATCACATTTCCGTAGCGGATGACTGCTTTATGACTCTTGCCTTGCTTCTCATACACGTAATTGGCAACCAAAAGATCCAAGGGCTCGCCCTGAGCTTCGCGAAGCTCTAAGCGCTCAAGGGCACGTTTCAACGCCAAACGATCCAACCAGTCATCTGCATCGAGGATTTTGAGGTAACGCCCACGCGCCGAAGCAATGCCAGCATTAACAGCGCCACCATGGCCAGCATTCTCCTGATGAATAACACGGATATGCTCCGGGTCATGAGAAGCCCATTCGTCAGCGATCTGAGCGGTTTTATCAGTAGAGCCATCATCAACGATGAGCACCTCGACTTCATCAAAGCCACGCACTGAAGTCACTGCTCGATCAATGTAGTCCTGTGCGTTGTAGGCAGGGATCACGACTGTTAACAAAATGTCTGGTTCCACGCCTTGAATACTAGTCTATTCACCCAAAATTCTGACGTAATTCCCTGAACACAGGAGCATTTTCGCGTTATCCTTGGCCTAAGGGCTAAATCGCAATGGGGAGGCATCATGAGCCAAGCAGAAACCATCCTGAACGCACTTGGCGGTTGGGATAACATCACCGATCTTCAGCATTGCATCACCCGCATTCGCGTTGATTTCAAGGATGATTCAAAGATCGACGAGGCCGCACTTCGCGAAGCCGGTGCCTTCGGCGTCGTCGTGGTGGGATCCCACGCGCAGATCGTCATGGGACCGCAAGCAGAGGAAATCGCTGAGGAAATCTCTTCGCTCAAGTGAGTTTCGAACTCCACTCCCCCATTTCCGGGACGCTTCGACATCTCAACACGCTCGCAGACCCTGTTTTCGCTGAGGAGATCATGGGTCCCGGCTTTGCCGTCTCACCAGGAGACGAGCGCCATTTGAAGGTGTGCGCTCCCACGGATGGTATTCTCACGCACCTACTTCCTCATGCCTGTGCAATTACACGCGCGGACGGACAGCAGATTCTTGTCCACCTGGGTATTGACACCGTGAAGCTTGGGGGTGAAGGCTTTACAAGCATGCGCGGCCTTGGGGAGAAGGTCAGTGCAGGTGACCCGATGATCGCGTGGGACACTGCGCCAGCCCGTGAGGTGAACTACCCGCTTGACGTCATCGTTATTGTCTTGCGCCCACCCACGACCTATCTCGAGAATATCCCTGCAGATAATTCACCGATTACAACACTGATGCCCGGCGCACGAGTGCACCGGGCATCAAAAGACAGCTAAGTTCACTTAGCGCACATATCGATTCACCTTCGAGAGGAAGGCCTGCACTTTCGCCGACCCCGCAAGATCTTCGATGCGTGCTTCTTCTCCATCACTGCCGTGAAGAGGGATACACCAGTTCGGATATTGATCTGAGGTTCCGGGCAAGTTCTGCGGCGCCTTCTCTCCAACCGCGTCGACAAGCGAAACTGCAAGCAACAGTGCCGGGGAAGCCGCCAAGTAAGCGTGGAAGCCCAAAACAAGATCTTCCTCGCTGGGGTTTTCACTGTGAATGAAGCCGCCTTCTTTCAGGCGAGACTCCATGCGCTCTCGTTCAACGCGGTCAGCCTCGAGCACCTGGTCTAGGTCCTCAACAAGCAAGCCCAAACGATTTCGGAGTTGGGTGTGAACCCCCTCGAGGTATCCCAAGGTCGGCGGAAGATCATGCGTCGTTACTGCAGCAAGGCAGGAACGACGATAGTGGTCAGGCCACAATGGCCATCCGCTTCCTTCTTTTTCAAACCAAAGAACTGACGTGCCTAAGATGCCACGATCATTCAAGTAACCGCGAACCCAAGGTTCAACCGTTCCTAGGTCTTCACCAATGACTACTGCGCCCGCGCGCTGCGCTTCGAGAAGAACAATCCCGACCATGGCCTCGTGGTCATAGGAAACGTAGGCGCCGGCACTGGCTTCCATGCCCTCGGGAATCCACCACAGACGGAACAAACCAAGAATATGGTCGATGCGAACCGCACCCGAATAGGAAAGGACGGAACGCAACATGTCGCGAAGAGGCGCGTAGCCGGCCTGGGCAAGGCCTCGCGGAGACCACGGCGGCTGCGACCAATTCTGTCCCTGCTGCGAATACATATCCGGAGGCGCACCAACGCTCATTCCCGGGGCGAAAATCTCGGGCATCGACCAAATCTCTGAGCCCAAAGAGTGCACTCCCACTGCAAGGTCGGACATGATACCCATATCCATACCTAAGCGATGCGCACTTTCCTGTGCACGGATCAGCTGATCGAACACAATCCACTGACACCACTGCCAAAACTCAATTTCTCCAGCCAAGCGCTGGCGCGCCTGCTCGACTTCGGGCGCATTGATTGATGCGAAACGCTCGGGAAGCTCAATATCCCCATTTTCAAAAACCAGAGCAGACCAGAGAGCAAAATCCTCTAAGGATTCACCGCCCTCTGCGCAGAAATGTTCGAATTGCGCCTGGCGACTGATGGAGCGAGGAAGCTCAAAAATCTTACGCAAGGCCTTGAGCTTGGATTTCCATGAAAGATCACGGTCAACGATGTCTTCCTGAGATCGCGAGGCATGCGCATAGCGCGTAATAACTCCGCGTTCCTTTCCATCCATGCAGGCATACTCATCGATGGCCTCGGGACGGATGTAAAGAGGGCTTGCCCAACGGCGCGAAACCGGAAGGTAGGGCGAGGTCTCTTGGGGGAAACACGGCTGGGGTGCATGCAGGGGGTTCACCTGCAAGAAGTTTGCGCCATTGCGCGCAACAATCGCGGCCAAATCAGCCAGATCCTGGGTATCACCCATTCCCCACGAGCCACTCGAACGCGTGGAGTACAGCTGAGCCGCAACGCCCCAACGCTTATGGCCATCATCGAGACGGCAAGAAAGCCTTTGCGGAACAACGATCAAGGTCGAGGAGCACTCGCTGCCATCTTCATGACGCGCAACAATCCGGTGCCATCCTTGGGGTAACCAATTGGGAATCTTAAAGGTTGCACGACCAACCAGGTTATCGTCGACCATTCGCGGCGGGACCGGGCGATCAAGCTGTTCAAGTTCATGACGCTGCCCGTCTTCAGTCTCAACGTGGCACCACACCCCCGTTCCATGAGGAACGTGGACAGGAATCTCCGCCTCATTGCCCTGACGACACACGGTTGTCGGAGGAAGCGGCGCAGACCATGCCAAGTCTTCGTTGTGGCGGAACGCCTCATTAATTTCCGCCTCAGAGGGATCAAAAGAAAGAGAGAAACCCAAAGAATTCAAAACGGCGATAAGGGAGGCATCTTCAACATGCTTCCAGTTGCCGTACCAATCCCAGAAACCTGTAGAAACCCCCACGGTCTCGGCAAGTTCACGTAGTTTCTCTGTTACCGACTGGTTTGCCATGAGGTCCTCTCTGAAATACAGCTGCTTTTGTCTATTTTATGGGTTGCGGAATACGTGAGAACAGCGATTTGCCTGTGCCAGCAGACACATCTTGAGGCAAACACAACTGGAGCATCTGCAAAGCAATGCTGCGCGCATTGACACCCGTTACAAGCTGAACGATGTTGCCAGAGCGCACAAGAGCCAATACCTCAGACACACGAAGACTTTCTTCGTCGACCAATTCCGGCGACTCTACTTCGATTCGAATTCGAAGCATGCACGGTTCGATATCGCGGATGTTCGATGCTCCCCCAAGTGATTGGAGAAGAAGCGATGCCGTTTCCACGCCTATCCCCTCTCCACACAAGTGACATACACCTCATAAATATATACGGGATATCCAATGCAGTGCAATACGTCACGTATGACAACCTGAGATACATAAGTGCACTGCACTTTCAGGCGCGGAATGAGCACAATAGATCTATGACAACGCCGCTTCCCGTCCCCACCATCTCAACGGAACCTGTTGCCTCGGTACTGCGCATTCTTTCTCTCAAAGAAAATGGTGAAGATTCTTTTATCGCCCGCTCACTGCCTCAGGTTCGCCGCGTCTATGGGGGGCAGGTGCTGGCCCAAGGTCTCCTGGCCGCCAGTGCGACTGTGCCCGAAGGGCGACTTCCTCACTCGCTCCACGCATATTTTGTTCGAGGCGGAGACCCGGAGAGTCCTTTTACCCTCGACGTGACCCGAGTGCTCGACGGGCGGTCATTTACTAATCGTTCGGTCTCTTGTTTCCAAGACACCCGCGAGATCCTCACTATGAGCGTCTCTTTCCAGGGCCACGAGGCCGCACCCTCCTATTCGCCGTCTGCTCCGCAGGTGCCCTCGGCAGATGAGTGTCGTTCCGCTTTTGAGATTTTCAGGCTCATGGACCACCCTGTCGGAAAATTCCTGGGAAAGACTGCAGCCTTTGACGTCCGGCATATCGGTCAGAGCCTGTACACCAAAGCGGATCCCCTCAGAGAACCAGAGCAGCGGCTGTGGATGAAGCCACGAGCTAAGGTTCCGGAAAGCGCCTCGCAGTATGTTCACCGAGCGCTTCTCACCTACGTTGTCGACCAGGTGATGTTGGAGCCCGCGCTCCGCACTCTTGGCTTGTCGTGGATGTCTCCGGGACTTGTTGCTGCTTCTTTGGACCATGCGATGTGGTTCCACCATGATGTCGATATCAATGAGTGGATCCTGTTTGATCAGCGCTGTACGCAGATTGTCGGTGGGCGCGTTTTAGTCGAATGTTCGATATTTTCTGCGCACGGGACTTTGCTTGCCCATGCTACACAAGAGGCAATGCTTCGTATTCCCAGCGAAGGGCACACATCAAGCCACTGGGGATTTGGGGTTGATCCCAAGACCGGCAAACCGATGAGCGGCATGGCGTAGCGCTAATCTTTGCGCCACCGAAGGTGCAACTTACACGTACTTTTTCCTACAGATAACTACCAAAACCATGGGAGGGAACGGTTGTACCGTTCCCTCCCATTGAGTCTGAACCCAAAGATCAGTCGCGAGTGAGTTTACGGTGCGTCACGCGGTGAGGCGCGGCGGCGTCTTGTCCCAATCGCTCGATCTTGTTCTTCTCGTAGGATTCGAAGTTTCCTTCAAACCAGTACCACGATGCGGGGTTCTCATCGGTACCCTCCCACGCGAGAATGTGCGTGGCAACGCGGTCAAGGAACCAACGATCGTGGGTGATCACCACTGCACAACCCGGGAACTGCAAGAGAGCATTCTCCAGTGAAGACAGTGTTTCCACATCAAGGTCGTTCGTCGGTTCGTCAAGGAGCAGCAGGTTACCACCTTGCTTGAGCGTCAGCGCCAAGTTCAGACGGTTACGTTCACCACCGGAAAGGACACCGGCAGGCTTTTGTTGGTCGGCACCTTTGAAACCAAAGGCTGAAACGTATGCACGGGACGGCATTTCGACACTGCCGACTTGGATGTAGTCCAGTCCGTCGGAGACGACCTCCCACAGCGTCTTATCGGGATCGATTCCCGCACGGTTCTGGTCAACGTAGCTCAGCTTGACGGTCTCACCGATGGTGAGCTCACCGCCGTCAAGCGGCTCCAAACCGACGATGGTCTTGAACAGTGTCGTCTTACCAACACCGTTGGGGCCGATGACACCGACGATACCGTTTCGAGGCAAGGAGAAGGAAAGCCCGTCGATCAACACGCGATCTCCGAAGCCCTTTCGAAGGTTCGAAGCCTCGATAACGATGTTGCCCAAACGCGGTCCCGGCGGGATCTGGATTTCTTCGAAGTCGAGCTTGCGACTGCGTTCTGCTTCAGCCGCCATTTCTTCGTAGCGTTCCAGACGCGCCTTCGACTTCGCCTGACGTCCCTTCGGTGAGGTCCGGACCCACTCGAGTTCTTCCTTCAGACGCTTAGCAAGCTTTGCGTCCTTTTGGCCTTGAACCTGCAGACGCTTTTCCTTTGTCTCCAGGTAGGTCGAGTAGTTGCCTTCGTAGGGATACAGGTGACCGCGGTCAACTTCGGCGATCCACTGAGCGACGTGATCGAGGAAGTAACGGTCGTGGGTAACGGCGATCACGGCACCCGGGTAGGTAGAAAGGTGCTTTTCAAGCCAGAGAACCGATTCGGCGTCCAAGTGGTTGGTCGGTTCGTCAAGAAGCAACAAATCGGGAGCTTCAATAAGCAAACGACACAAAGCGACGCGGCGGCGCTCACCACCGGAGAGCACACTGACCTGCTGGTCCGGTGGCGGGCATCGAAGCGCATCCATGGCCTGGTCAAGCTGCGAATCGATATCCCACGCGTTCAGGGCATCAATTTCGGTTTGAAGCTTACCCATCTCATCCATCAGCGCATCAAAGTCAGCATCCGGATTTGCCATTTCTTCAGAGATCTCGTTGAAACGCGCAAGCTTCGCGAAAGTATCGGCAGCACCCATGCGAACGTTTTCGATGACCGTCTTGGAATCATCTAACTCGGGTTCCTGCATGAGGATCCCGACAGTGTATCCGGGGCTTAGACGAGCTTCGCCATTGCTGGGCTCATCCAGTCCGGCCATGATCTTGAGGATCGAGGACTTACCGGCGCCGTTGGGACCGACCATGCCGATCTTCGCGCCGGGGAAGAAAGCCATTGTGACGTCATCAAGGATGACTTTGTCACCGATAGCTTTGCGAGCCTTAATCATTTGGTAGATGAACTCCGCCATGGATTCTCCGTTCAGGATCACGTGACATAACGCCGTCGTAGTTGGGCAGACCCCTCAATGCTAAGGCACGAGTCGCATTTTTGGCATATAGGACTTCTAAGCCGCATCACTTCCATCGAGATCTGACTCTTCCGCCTCCCAAGATGAATAATGATCCTCATCAAGCTCGCACTCACCCGTGCAGTGCTCGCTCAAACACCTGGCTTCAGCGCCAATCCCATCGCCTTCGCCTGTACTACAGTGCGTATCTGGAGCGCCAAGATCATTGCGATAGCCGCCGTTAGAAGAAAGTACTTCTGTATCCGGCTGTGCGGCGTACTCCCCCGCTTCAACGGTTGCTGATTCTTGAACATTGTGTTGAGGAATCTTCGGTTTCATCACTGCCGCTGGGCCGAAAGCAAGGTCAATACCGCAAAAACTCGCGTTAATAACGAGCTCAGCACGCGCCTCGGAATCTGATCCAATCCACGCACGAGCACTTGGCCGCCCGCTGACAATAATCGGAGTTCCCTTTTCAACGCTCGAGAGAAGATTCTTTGCGAGTCGATCCCACACGCATACCGTGTACCAATGGGGGTCACGTTCCACATACTTTCCAGAATCATTAATTCGCCATTGACTTGCAGCGAGGCGGAATCGGATTCCCTTTGTCCCTGACTGAGTCGTCATGCTTCGTAGATCTGATCCGACGCGACCGCGAAGAATGACAGTGCCCTGGTTATTCATGGTTCTTCCTTCCTAGAGTCGGGCTCCCCTAACGGGTTCGACCACTGTGCGCCCACACGCACCGGGAAAGGAAGACCGGTACCAGCGTCTGTGGAAAACGCCGATACCGGTACGCCCTGTGGAAAACTCAAAAGTTACTTGGTTTCCTCACCAATTTCCGGAATTCCCATAGCCACGACCTCTTGAGCGACCTCGCGCGCGTACTCGCGCGTGATGGGCTCGTGGGGGAAAAGAACACGGCGGTAGTACTCGAGTTCTTGAATCGACTCAAGGATATCGGCCAATGCACGGTGTCCGCCGTGCTTGACAGGAGCTTCCTCGAAAGCCTTACGGTACCAGCGCTTTGCAAGTTCCTTAATCGAAGATACGTCAATCAGGCGGTAGTGCAGGTGGTCAATGACCTGCGGCATATTCGCTTCGAGGAAGATCTTATCCGTACCTACGGAGTTACCGGCCAAGAGTGCTTTGTTCGGCGCGGGGACGAAGTGACGAATGTAGGACAGAACTTGCTCTTGCGCTTCCTCCATCGTCGTTCCCGACGCAAGATCTTCAAGTAGCCCCGAGGAGGTATGCATCTGTCGGACGAAATCATTCATCCCTTCCAGAGCCTCAGTGGGAGGGGTAATAAGGACATCAATACCCGGGTCAACGATGTGCAAATCAGCATCGGTAATAACTACTGCAACCTCAATCAAGGCATCGCGGGAGACATCGAGTCCCGTCATTTCACAATCGATCCACACCAATGGTTCTTTCAAATCACTCACGCTCTCAAGTGTAGGCTTCTCACCGAGATTTCACTGTTTGGCGTGAAAAAGTGCGCTCACTAGCCGTGAGTTACGATAAAGACCGATCGTCAATTCAAGGAGTACCTATGTCAACGGATCAGTTCCCCCTTTCTGCCGAGTTGGTCGCCCAGGCCTCGGAAATTTTGGGCGATGTCGTTGAGAAGACACCGGTCATGTACTCCCAGCGCCTGAGTGATTTCGTGGGTGTTCCCGTTCATCTCAAGCGCGAAGATATGCAAACCTGCCGTTCTTTTAAGGTACGAGGCGCTTATTTCCGCATGAGTATGCTCAGCGAAGAAGAACGCCGCCGCGGAGTCGTGTGCGCATCCGCAGGCAACCACGCTCAGGGGTTGGCATATGCCTGTTCTCAGTTGAAGGTTCGCGGAACCATTTATCTTCCCTCCAATACTCCCAAGCAAAAGCGCCAGCGTATTGAAACGATTGGTGGCGATTGGGTTGAGCAGGTGATCGTCGACGGGACTTTCGACCGCGCGAACGCACAAGCACAAGAAGCCGCGCGCCACTCCGGACGCACCTACATCCACCCCTACGACGATCCTTATACCATTGCCGGCCAGGGAACAATCGCCGTCGAGCTTGAGGAGCAGATTCTTCCCGAGGCCGCGGCCGTGCTGGTCCCTGTCGGTGGCGGTGGCCTCCTTGCGGGAATTGCGACCTGGGTTCGCTCCCGTTTCCCCGGAGTCAAGATTTACGGCGTTGAACCCAAGGGCGCAGCCTCCATGCATGCTGCCCTTGAGGAGGGAGAGATCGTTTCCCTTCCTAAAGTTGATCCTTTTGTTGACGGTACTGCTGTCGGCCGAGCTGGAGACCTGCCCTACTCTATCGTTTGTGAACTGGTCGACGATATTTTGGTCGTTCCTGAAGGCGCAGTCTGCACTGAAATGCTCGATTTGTATCACTCAGACGGCGTGATCGCTGAACCTGCAGGCGCCTTGGCCTCGGCTGCAGCACGTATGTACTTTGCTGATCCTGAGCAACGCTCTCAGCTTCTGGGCGACGCCAGCGGCGCTCTTGTTGCAGTGGTTTCAGGCGGAAATAACGATATGACTCGTTACGCGGAAATTATGGAACGCTCATTGCGTCATGAAGGTTTGCGTCACTACTTCCTGGTGACCTTCCCACAGCAACCCGGAGCTCTTCGTAGTTTCCTAGAAGACGTTCTAGGCCCCGGCGACGACATTGTCCACTTTGAGTACACGAAGAAGAATAACCGTGATTCTGGGCCGGCTTTGGTCGGTATCGATCTTGCTGATCGCGAGGACATTACAGGATTGCGCGAGCGTATGGAAGCCTCTCCCCTTCACGTTGAAGAGCTGCGCCCAGATTCCGAAATCTATCGTTTGGTGATCTAATCACATCACTCTCAACACCCGGCAGGTCTTAGGGAAACGCCCTCCTGGCCGGGTGTTTTTATGCTGCAAGTGTATGGACTCGGGTATTGCTCACGCGGACGCTGGGAGTCGAGTTGAAACGGTAGCCCTGGCCGCGCAAGGTCGAGATGAGATCAGCTTCGGGGAGCTTAGCGCGAAGGCGACGGATGTGCGCATCGATAGTGCGAGTTTGAGATTCAAGACCTTCGCCGTACCATACCGATTCCAGCAGTTCTTCTCGGGAAACGATCTCGTCGGCATGTCCTGCGAGGTAGGCCAGGAGTTCGTATTCCCTGTTGGAGAGCTTGACCGAATTCCCGTACACCTCCAGGCGACGGCGGTCCAGATCGATGTGCGTTGATGCTGGCGAGAGCCTGAGTCCTGCAAGAACCTCGAGGAATTCTTCGAAGGAAGTGGAAGCAGAAGAAGTGACGGTTTCAGGGGTGTAAACAAGGGTCATGATGTATCCAAACTATTTGGTACCGCACACACCACTTTCATCGTGGGATTTCAGGCGGTAGCGATTGACGGGGCGAAGGTCAATCACATACACATTCGCGAGCACATGGAGCCGCACATAGGGCGGCAAGTCATGGTCGCGTTAAAAGTCATGGCTTCATTCTATCGAATGCTGAACTCGTGTCAAAAGGAAGAACAAGAGGGTGGGAACACAGCCGAAGGCCACATGTTCCCACCCTCTCAGGCAGCAATAACTACTCAGTTTTCAAGCTGGGCACGCACGATTCGCGTTGCTTCAACAAGGTTCCTGAGGGATTCTTCAGTCTCTGCATAACCACGAGTCTTCAAACCACAGTCGGGGTTCGACCACAGGTTACGTAGCTCGATCGATTCGGCAGCCAGCGTCAGCAGCTCGGTGAGTTCTTCCACCGAAGGAACGCGAGGCGAGTGAATATCCCACACACCCGGGCCGACGCCGTGGTTGAATCCCTGCTCTGCAAGCTCAGGAAGCACTTCCATGCGAGAACGCGCGGCCTCAATCGAGGTAACGTCCGCATCCAAGCCCAAGATTGCATCAAGAATCTGGCCAAACTCCGAGTAGCACAGGTGCGTGTGGATCTGTGTATCAGGACGAATTCCAGCGGTGGCCAAGCGGAAGGAATCCACTGCCCACTTGAGGTACTCGCCGTGTCGAGCAGCATCCAAAGGAAGAAGCTCGCGCAATGCGGGCTCATCGACCTGGACGACCGCAATTCCGGCCTCTTGCAAGTCAGTAACCTCATCACGCAGGGCAAGACCAATCTGGTCAGCAACCTGAGCCAAAGGCAGGTCATTACGCGGGAAGGACCACGCAATGATGGTAACCGGACCGGTCAACATGCCCTTGACGGGATGAGAAGTCAGCGACTGCGCATAGCGCGCCCATTCAACGGTCATTGCGTGAGGACGGACAACGTCACCCCACAGAATCGACGGACGGGTGCAACGTGAACCATAAGACTGCACCCAGCCGTTCTTCGTTGCTGCAAAGCCATCGAGCTGCTCAGCAAAGTACTGAACCATGTCGTTGCGCTCAGCTTCGCCGTGAACCAAGACATCCAGTCCCAGATCTTCCTGAAGGCGAATCACCGAAGCGATTTCTTCACGCATACGCTCGGCGTAGTCTGCATCAGAAAGCTCGCCCTTGGCCCATGCAGCACGCGCGCGACGAATCTCGGTGGTCTGCGGGAAGGAACCAATCGTCGTGGTAGGCAACAGCGGCAAGTCAAGGCGCTCGCGCTGAAGTTCATCGCGAAGAGCGAAGTCCTCGCGCTGGCGATCGGCTTCGGTCAGCTTTGCGACACGCTCACGCAGTTCGGGGCGAACAACGCCGGGAGCAGCTGCACGCTGCGCAAGAACCTCGCGGGTTGCCTCGACGGCCTCGGAAATCGAATCCCAGCCTTGGCGCACGCCGCGGGCAAGGGTCACAACCTCGGCAACCTTCTGGTCGGCGAAGGCCAGCCACGCGTGGAGGTTCGCGTCAAGCACGGGGTCATCCCACTTTTCGAGTGCAGTGTCGTGCGGGACGTGCTGAAGCGAAGTGGAAGTGGCGACGGCCAGGGACGCGGGGTGAAGTGCCTTCGCGTCATCGAGTCGTGCAATTGCACTATCGAGGTCGCTGCGCCAAATGTTGCGACCATCAACGACGCCTGCAACGAGGGCAACCTTGGACAGATCGACGGAAGTCGCCTCGGGAAGAGAACCGCGGCACAGGTCCAGCCCCAGAGCCTCAATGCCGGTGGTGGCAAGAGAAACAGCTGCGCGTGAACCATCACCGTAACCAATGGCAGCGAAGAGCGCAGGACGCTTCTCGAGCGCGGCCAGAGCGCGGAACACGCGGGTCGAGTACTCAATGAGGGTGGCGCGATCGACATGGAGGTTATCAGAAGCAAGCGCATGCTCATCGATCTGGACCCAGGGAGCACCGGCCTCGGCAAGCTCTGCGAGAACGTCTGCGTATGCCGCAACAACATCGTCAAGGCGCTCGAAGGGATCGTAATCGGGGGTTGCTTCATCAGCCTTAGCGACGGCGAGGAAGGTCACGGGGCCAACCAGCACGGGGCGGACAACGGTGCCTTCTTCATTGGCGGCGAGGAAACGCTCGACGATCGTACGATCAGCAAAAGAAATCGGCGTATCGGGGCCAATTTCAGGAACCAAGTGGTGGTAGTTCGTATCGAACCACTTAGTCATCTCCAGGGGCGCGACCTGCGCATTGCCGCGAGCGAGGGCAAAGTGTAGATCCAAGCCTTCGAAAGAACGGTAGCGCTCGGGAACTGCACCCAGAAGAGTGATCGCGTCCAGAACCTGGTCGTAGAGCGCGAAGGTTTCGGGGATCGACGCGTCATCCCTGCCGAGGCCGAGCTCGACAAGTCGGTCATGCGTGGTCTTGCGCAGCAGAGCTTCCGTCGCGCGAAGTTCCTCGGCGGAAATACGGCCCGCCCAGTAGGCTTCGAGCGCCTTCTTCAGCTCGCGGCCACGACCGATGCGCGGGTAACCCAGGATGGTCGCCGTAGGGAATTGAGTCATTTACTTATCCTTTGTCATCGTGAAATGGACGGGTCTAAATGGCTTGCAGAAACAAGTCCAGCGGCATCGAGCACATCGAGAGCAGGTGCCGCTTTATTAAAGGTATACATGTGGATGCCCGGGGCTCCCGCTTCATGCAGATCCCGAGCCAGCCGTGCTCCCAAAGAAACACCGACTGAGTACATTTCTTCGACTGACTGAGCGCTTTCCAAGCGTCGACGCAGGTACTCGGGGAAAACAACCCCGGTTAACTCCGTCATTCGATTGACGCGCTTAATATCAGTCGGAGGCAAAATTCCGGGAACGATCGGGATTGTTACCCCGTTGCTCCGCGCTTTCTCAAGGAAGTTCACGTAGGTATCTGTCTCCCAGAACAACTGCGTGATCGCGAAAGAGGCGCCCGCGGATTGTTTGACGAGCAGGCGTTCAACTTCCTGGTTGGGAGAGGTACCCGCTGCGGGGTTTCCAGCAGGGAATGCGGCAACAGCGATAGTGAGAGGCTTGAATGCTGCACGCAAGGCGGCACCGGGGTATTGCGCACAGCGCGCGGCCTCGATGGAGCGGATCAGAGTGACAAGTTCGGTTGCTGAGCTCACTCCCCCGGGCGCAGGCTGCCAATCCGGGCGGCCGACAGGAGGATCTCCGCGAAGCGCAAGGAAGGTTCGCACTCCGGCGTCCAAGTAGTCTGAAACGACTTCCCCGACTTCTGTTGCAGTTGTTCCCACGCAGGTGAGGTGAGCAATGGGCTGAACGGGGCTGTCCTGTACGAGAGAGCGCACAACATCGCGCGCACTGTGGCGGTCTTGTCCTGCGGCGCCGTAAGTCACCGACAGGAAATCGGGGGTAACGGAGAGAAGACGCTGGACAGTATCCCAGAAAGGTTTAATGAGGTTTTCTTTACGAGGAGGCATGACCTCGAAGGACAAGGTCGTGAGGTCACTAGAAGATTGGGAGGGCTGTGTCATATAAGTCCTTGGAAGTCGGCGCGAAGCGCCACGGTCGGATGCGCGGAAAACTCAGGCGCACATTCGAGCGCGGATCGAACCCACAAGGGCACTACGTCCAGAACTTCTTTCAAGCATGTCTGTATTATCCGTTGTTTTCTTTTGATGTGCACAGCCGGCCCAGAGATTGGGAAAGTGTGACGGCTCGCGCCATGTACACTATGTAGGGCTGGCCAGAGCCTGGCTAGCACGCCTCCGTAGCTCAATGGATAGAGCAAGGGCCTTCTAATCCCGAGGTTGCAGGTTCGAGTCCTGTCGGGGGCGCAACAACCGTCGGCACGCCCGAATTATCGGTTACAAGATACGCGACCGAAACGCCTAGAATATCCGCCACCGTCGGAAGATCTTCAAGCGGCCACGCCCGCCCGCCGCGCCACCGGCGCGATATCGTCCCCTGCTGGACTCCGAGCGCGCTCGCAATATCGCTCTGGACCACACCGCGCCGCGCCGATTCAGCGCGAATATTTGACGCGACGATATCAACCAAGTTTGTTGTGCTCATGCGGAAAGTATATACCAAGACGGCATACTTAACAACCGTATTTGACACATCTATGCACAGTCGGCTTGACATGGAATATGTCGAAATGACATATTTAATTTATGCGATCAACACAAACCATTGTCACGCGCCTTGTTAAAAACTTTCTGAATGAATCTGGCATCACGCAGAAGACGCTTGCCGCTGCTCTTGGAATTACGCAACCAACTCTAAGCCGCAAGCTAACTGGCATCCGCACTTGGTCACTTGACGATCTTGATCAACTGATTCAGATCGGTGTTCCGATCGGTCTTGATGTGTTTGGCGCTGCAGTCAATGAGGAATACGCACAAAAGGAGTCCAAATGAACCCGCCAAACAATATGAAACAGCTTGTTTTTGCACTGAACGCACTACAAAAGCTTGACCGCTTTCTTGCTGACCTACAGGCTCAAGCAAAAGACGAACTCGAAGAGCCAGAGATAGCCGAACGCGCACTACTGGATATGCGCTTAGCCATTCAAAGGGGAATCTACGAAGGCTTCGGCATTTCTAGAAATAAAGGTGAAGACCGATGACGTGCCCGAATGAAGGAAAGCCGGGAATGCTCCCGTTTTTCCAAGCTATTGAAATTTTTGAGGGCACGGACGCGGCGCGTTATATGCCCTTCGTGCCGCGCCCGTGCTTTTGCCACTTTTCAACTTCCGCGCTTGTGGATTTCCTGATCTATAGCCAGCGCATAGACCGGGACATCCGGGTAGAAAAGGTGGACTGTCCCACCGTTTGCAAGCCAAAGCCACGTCCCGTGCGGGTCTCCGACGTGCGCCGCAATGATGTCGACAATCTCGCTGACAGTGTGCTTGTTCGCGTCAAGATCGTAAACGACACCTTGCCAATTTAAGCCAATGTACATGTTTCACCTCCCTTCGGTAACATCCTTCGAATTTTAGAAAGCCCCTGTTATGAAGATCAATAAAGCCCTGTTCGTATCGTCGATTACCTTTCTAGCGGTCCTTGTCTCGGTCCTAGTCGCATCGTTCCATATCGCCGGTTACACGATGAGCTGGCCGCATTTCGCCACGTTCTTCGTGTCAATGCTTTGGTACGGCTCAGAACTGAACAAGGAGATGAACCGATGAACAACAACGTTCATATCATTACTGACCCATTTCAGCTTGAATACGTACGCAACGCAATCGAATATCTCGATTATGAACTTGGCCGCCGCCAGCACAGGTTAGCGTTTAACTGCCCAGATTATACCGACGCGCAAGAAGTGCTGACCCACTTACGCGAACTAATCGCAGACTTTGGCGTTAACTGCATTGCCACCGACGAGCCGGAACTCACGGATGAGTACGACCTATGACTAACGCCGGTCAAACCGCTTACCAGCTCGTAGATGCGCTTAGGCGCGCGGGGTGGGGAATCTTGCGTGGTTCCGAGAATCGTTGCGCCCGTTCGCTGCTCGAGACGCTGGCAGGCACTATGCGTACTCTCAAAACGGACGCACGCGGATATATGACGATCACGGCCTCGCAGCTCGCCGATCGCGCCGGATACTCGGAGAGGCATGTGCGCCGCTGGCTACCAATCCTTGAGGATCTAGGTATTCTCTCGTGGTCTCGCGGATGGATTGAAGAGGGTAGGCCTCAGCCGGGATCGATGAAGATTAACAAAGCTGTTCTCGTCGATTACGTGCAAGACGCGCGCGTTCAGTATGACGAAGCAGTGTTGCCGCTGAGGGCTGCTAAGACCGCCGCGCGCCTCGCTAAGCTCCGTTTGCTCAGAATTAAGCCCTATCCCCGTCGCGGTCAGGGCCGTGCGGACATCACGTCTAGCCTCTCCTCTTACGAGAGAGCGACCGCGCGAAGCGGTTCGCGCTCTCTCAATCTTTCCATTCCACCAACGAATAAGAGCAACGCTGTTAGCGTTGCCGCTGTTAGCGAGGCAAAGCCCATGACGATGATGATCACCTATCAAGCATACATGCAGAAGAAATATCCCGGTACACCGTCTGCTCGCTGGCTTGACCTTGTCGATATTGATCCCATTGCAGAAGAGCTAGCAGTATGTGGAGCTCTTAGCTATGAGGATCTACGCAGGCTTGAAACTGATATGCACGCGGAGCACGTGAATCTCACGGGAGTAGGTACACGGCTATGAGCAGTGAAGATGATCGTTACCGCATTAAGCTCGCTATTCACGCTGTTCTAGACAGCATCCTTGACGCTAAACACACTCTGCCTGATTCCCCTTACTCATGCTCTGGCACGCAACTGCAGCTACATACGCAGCTCAATGAAGCTCATGACCGTATGTTGCACGCTCTCTATCTCACGAATCAGGTGGACTAAATGCAAACGACAGCATGGACCGAAGACGAGTGCGCATCGTTCTTACAAGTCGAGCCGGAGTATCTGCGAAAGCTTAGGCAGCGAGGAGGAGGCCCGCCGTTCGTGAAGGTAGGCAGGCGCGTCCGTTACATTCCAGCGCACGTGTCTCGCTGGCTCGATCAAGCAGCACAGACATCCACACGCTCAGCAACGCCGGTGATTGTCTCATGAGAGCACAGCGCCGGGACGATTGGACGAGCCTCTCGCATAAGCATAGGAAGGCTTTCACTCTCGAGCTGATCCGCATCTATGGCAACCTCTGTTGCTTGTGTGGATTGAGGATCAAGCGAGGGGAAGAATCATGCGAGCACTTGATCCCACGGAGCAAGGGAGGCAGGACAACTCTTGAGAACTGCAGGCCCGCTCATATTAGATGCAATAGCGCGAAGCGTGATCGTGAGTATAAAGGCCCGGCATCGGTGATCTATGACGCTACAGCGAGATTGTTCACCGGTTAGTGGCGTTTTTTCTGGCTAAAAGCACGGTGTTACACCGTGCGCTAGCCGAAAAGTCCCTCCCCAAAACACTGAAAAAAAATGGAGTTTCACCTCAAAATGGACTTTATCGACGTGCCTCTAGATAGCGATATTTTTAGGCAAAATAGCGGGTATTTAACTGAAAATCCCGGAGAAGTCGAGAAATCGTATCGCATTCAGATTGATTCAATGAAAGAAGCTGGATATCTCGACGAGACACACACCGGCTTGATCTCCCTCGTCCTCAAAGCCGCGCGCGCAGTAGACGACATTAAACCTACCGACGCAGCGAGCGGACGCGCGCAACTATTCAAGGCCCTAAACGACATCGCAGACAAGCTCCCGAGGCCCGCAGAGCAAGCACACGACCCTCTGCAGAAGCTCACAGAGGTTCTCGACTCCGTAATTATCCCTATGCCAGCTGATCCACGCGAAAACTAGAATGTTTACCCATTTCCCGCCTCCCGCTTTCGGTCCTCGCCGCGATCCATCGTATCTAAGTGAGGAACCGAAGCTGACAGCGATCTCGATCGCTCTCGGTAAGATGCCGCAACCGTGGCAGCGCTACGTGTGGGACGTGGGCACTCAATACAAGCTAAACAGCCGAGGAGAAAAGCTATACAAGTACAGTGATGTCCTCGTGACTGTCCCTCGGCAATCCGGAAAAACGACGCTGCTTAGGCCTATCCGTATTCTCCGTATGCTCGAGAATCCGAACGCTCACCTCTTTGCGACCGCGCAAACAGCGAAGCACTCAAGTCTCCGCATGCTCGACATGATCGACGCAGTAGAGCAGTCCTCCCTATCAAGCTATTTCAAGCCCCGCCGAGGAAAGGGAGACGCAGGCCTCGAGCTACTCGCTAACGGAGCGAAACTTTCGCAGTTCACACCAAACGAGGAAGCGATTCACGGTGAAACAAGTATCCACGTTGATATGGATGAGATCTGGTATTTCTCCAAAGCTCAAGGTGAAGCGATTCTCGGAGGCGTGCGTCCGTCCGCAGTGACGCTCGGACCGCGCGCGCAGCGCTGGTACACCTCAACGATGGGCACACTGAGCAGTGAGTTCATGAACGATCTTGTGGAAAAAGGCCGCGCAGGTACGAAAGCGAGCATGTGCTATATCGAGTTCTCGCTCCCCATAGGTGAGGACTACCGCTCCCCCGCCGCATGGTGGAAGTTCCACCCAGCTTTAGGGAATACGATCACCGAGCAAGCACTCAAAGACGAACTCGACTCGATGAGTGAAGGCGAGTTCATGAGAGCATACATGAACCGACTCACCGACGTGCAGGACACGTTCATTCCTCTGCAGATGTGGGATGACCTCGCCGATACGGAGATTATCGCTCCCTCGCTCGATGACATCACTGTAGCGTTCGAGGTAGCTCCACAAAACGCGTGCGCCGCAGTCGTGGCCTCATGGCAAGGAGAGGCAGGACCGTGCTCTCGAGTGATCCACCAAGCGCCCGGGACCGCGTGGCTCATCCCCTATCTACAAGATTTGCACACGCGTGGGATTACGCGTCTCGCAGCGGACGGAGCAGGCCCCGTGCGCCGCATCCTCGACTCTATCGGAGACACTCTCCCCGTGAAAGTCCTCGAGTTCCAAGAACGCCGCCTCGCCGATCAGACGTTTATCACCGCCGCGCGCGACGATCACACTCTCACTCATGACGGATCCGACGTACTGCGACAAGCACTCTCCGCCGCGCAGGTAAGGCGCGTGAATGGAATCGAGCTACTCGATCGAGAAAAGAGCCTCGCTCCTATCCCCTCGCTCATCGCCGCTAGCGTCGCTTTGTATGCTGACACGCACCGCGAAGATAACTACGTACCGGTACTTGTCGCATAAAAGGGCCTCTCATGGCCCGTGCAAACCCCTGTATGACCCAAACAGTGCCGATTAATAGACACACACCGGCCCGCGCGCGTTTTATCGTCGTATGGGATTTTCAGCGCGCCTCCTCGCAGCTATCGGGATCGAAGCCCGATCAACTGCCTACGAACCGCATGTGACGACGCTCGCCTCGAGTGGTCTTAGCAGCGTGCGCAGCGCCTCTGATCCCGGCACACTCTCTCTCGGATCCGCAGTAAGCCTCTCAGCCGTCTACCGCTCAATCAGCATCATTGCTACCGCTATGCGACAGCTCTCACTCGTCGTGGAAAGGCAAGGAAAGCAGCTAGCAGCATCCGATGTCCCCTCGATCATACGCCGTCCGAACCTCCACCAATCACGCGGTGATTTCGTCGAGACTGCGACTATCTCCCTCGCCGCAACTGGAAACGCCTATATCAAGGTCGAGCGTTTCGGCGATAACGTCGATTCCCTCACCGTCCTTGATCCGTGGCTCTGTCACGCAGTGATCGATGAAGCAACCGGGGTAAAGACTATTGCCTACAAGGGTAAGAGCTACAGCACCGACGAGATCCTACACGTGCCTCTGCTCACGCTCCCCGGCAGCGCGACCGGCCTCGGCCCGATCCAAGCCTCACACACGGAACTGACTACCGCGAAGGACATCCGCGATTTCGCCGCAGGCTGGTTTAAGAACAGCGGACAGCCGAGCGGGATCCTCTCGACCGATCAGAAGGTTAACGCCGAGGACCTCATTGCCATGCGCAATGCATGGAACTATCTCGATGCCGACGGGAATCCTCTCGACATGTCGGCTAATCCCTCGAGGATCCGAGTATTCCCGCACGGCCTCTCCTATACTCCTATCCTCATCTCTCCCCGCGAAGCACAGTGGATCGAAGCTCAGCAATTCAATACGACGCAAATCGCGCGGATCTTTGGTATTCCCGCTCCGCTCCTCCTCGCAGCCGTCGAGGGAAACGCACAGACATACAGCAACGTCGAACAAGAATGGATCGCGTTCACGAGGTTCACACTGCAGTCATACATTACGCGCCTCGAGGACGCTCTCACGTCAATTGTGCCGCGTGGACAGCGCGTTAAGTTCAACGTCGAAGCCCTACTCAGGTCCGACACAACCACGCGCTACGCCGCTCACAAAACAGCGATTGAAATGGGCCTCTACTCCGCAAAGTATGCCCGCGAAATCGAAGGAATCCCCGCCTCCGCCGCCCCAGAAAGCACAGCTAATGAATCTTGAAACGATGCAGACACGCTCCCTAGAGTGCCGCGCGCAAATCGACGGCCTCACAATCGAGGGAATCGGAGTCCCATTTAACCGCGAGATCGCGTTCGGAAACTGGTATGAGCAGTTCGCTCCCGGAAGCATCGACGATGCAGGAGCAATCCTCCGGTATGGACACTCAGAGCCAATCGGAGTGATCACCCACTCCGAGGACACCGCAGACGGACGCAAGATCACCGCGCGCATTTCCGATACCCAGCGAGGCCGCGACATCGCGCAACTGATCCGCGACGGAGCCCTCACAAAACTATCGATCGGCTTTGAGCCTATCGAGTACGAAACTCGAGACGACGGAGACAGCACGCACATCACGTACACGAACGTACGAGCGCGCGAGTTCTCGGTAGTCGAGTTTCCCGCGTACAGTGACGCGACAATTTCCGAAATCCGCACCAAACCCGACACGACTCAGCCCGAAAGGCCTCAAATGAACCTCGAAGAAATCCGCTCACAGATCAGCGACGCGATCGCGCCGCTCACAACCGCAATCGACGACTGCGAGCGCGAAATCCGCTCTATGCGCACCGCCTCCGCATCGACCGAAAAGCCGTTCGAGTACCGCTCGTTTGGTGCCTATGCGAAGGCACTTGCCGCGCGCGAAGAAATGGCAGTGCGAGCATACGAAGGAGCGACCCTCGCTCAGGCCGTCGCTCGCCCCGCATGGCTCGGATCGCTCGAGAAGCGCATGCAGGCTAAGCAGGTGGTAAGCAATCTGTTTACGCACACGTTTGATCTTCCCAGCGAGGGCATGACTGTCGAGTATGCAGTCAAGAAGGGAGCCAGCACGATCAGCGTGGACTCTGACCATAAGGAAGGAGAAGCACTCCCGACCGGTAAGCCCGCGCCCTACGAAATCAAGACCGCCACTGTCATGACCTACTCCGGAGGCGCTGAGATCAGTTTCGAGGCCGTCGAGCGCGCCTCGATCTCGCTCCTCGATGACATCCTCTATGATCAAGCATTTACCTACGCTACCGCGATTGAGAACAAGACACGCGAGCTGTTTAACACGGCTGTGACCACCGCTGAAAACGCTCCGCTCAAGACGATCGCGAACCTCAACTCTGCAACCGTTAACGACTGGACAGATTTCGTGCTCGCGCTCATCGACGCGTACGATGCCACCCCCTACGTCCTCGACGGCCTCGCAGTCTCGCCTCAGGTTTTCCAATCTCTCGCCGCCCTCGATCGCTCCCCGAAGGCACTGCAGTTCTCGAGTGCTCCCGTTGATCACCAAGGCACGATCACGCTCCCGACCGGTCGAGGAGATTTCGCGACGATCACCGTGCAGCGAGTCCCGAACTGGACCGGAAAGCACGCGGTCGGATTCTCGAGCGAAGCGATCCGCGTGCAGGAAGCGCCCGGTGCGCCCTACCGTCTGCAGGACTCGCAGATTTTCTCCCTCACGAAGCAGCTCGCAGTGTACGGATACGCAGCTCACTACACGCCGCGCCCCGAACTGATTAAGGCAGTGAAGTTCAATGCCTGAAATGACTAGTGCCGTCGCGGCATACGTGCACGGAGCCGCTGCGGATACAGCGTTTATCGAAGAATGCACCGAATCCGCGACGGCCCTAGTCGATCGCTTTATAGGCAGCAGCCCGGTCCCCACCGCTGTTCGCCGCTCAGCAATCCTCGAGGTAGCCGCGAACCTATTTAACCGCCGCGCCTCCTCCCGCGATTCCTCAACCGCTCTCGACGCAGACTCGACAGCACAGTTTTTCCGCCCCGCTCTCGATCCTCTCACTCCCGCCTATCCGCTCCTCAGACCCTATATGAAAGCGTTTTTCGCATGAGTTTCTACGACCTCGAGGACATCATCGAAGCATCGACGATCCCCGGCCTCACGGTGATCACCGCACCTGATCTCCTACGTCCGCATCTCGCAGCCGGTGAAACGTGCCTCTGGATCGGAGCGCCGGAGTCAATCGAGTTCGAGGGATACGGACAAGGAACATGCTCGTGGAAAGCAGCTCTCGTGCATCCGAATTTCCGCGATCACCTCGCCGCGATCCCCGAACTCCTCGAATACGCGAGCGAGCTCGAGCCGCGCCTCTCAGCAACCGTGATCCGCCCCGACACAATCGACCTCGCCGGGACACTCTACCCGGCTCTCGAGATCAGTTTCGAGACAACATTTAGAAAGTGAGTCACTCTCATGGCACCGCAGACAACCAAGTTCCCTAAGCTCGGCCCCGGAGTCCTCCGTTTCGGAGAAACCGCATCCGCACGCGAATTCTCCGCACGCCTCTCCTCGGTCAAGTACTCTCCGACAATTAAGGACGAGGATCCCGTTCCTCTCCTCGATGGCAGCGAGTTTGTGCCCTCCGGTGAAATCAGCGGAGAACTCTCAGGCACGTTCTATCAGGACTTTGACAAGAACGGCCTCGTTGCATGGACCTACGCTCACGCAGACGAGATCATGCCCTACACGTTCGTCCCGAACAACGCCGAGCAGATGACCCTCAAGGGGAAAGTCAAGATCAAGCCCGTTGCAATCGGAGGTGAAGTCAAGAAGGAAAACACGACTGACTTCACTTTCAACACCGTCGGAGGCCTCCCCGAAATCTCATACGGCCCCCTCCCCGCCTAATGGGAACCGGACGCGGCAAAAGCCCGCTCGTCGAGGTGACGAACGCGCGAGAATACCGCCGCCGCATGAAAGCCGCAGGCGACAGCCTCGATGACCTCAAGCAACTGCATAAAGACATTGCAACGCTCGTCGTCGCCGAAGCTCAACACCTCGTCCCGCGAAAAAGCCAAAAGCTCGCAGGAACAATCCGCGCCGCAGGATCTAAGACCGCCGCAACGGTAAAAGCTGGCAGCAAACGGATCCCATACGCGGGAATGATCCAATGGGGACGCAAAATCTGGCCCTCCACGCGCGGCCCGAAGCCCGCTAGCGGACGGAAAAAGCATCCCTCTGTCTACCTCCCCTCTCTCTTCCTCACAGAAGCAGCCTCAGAAACCGAACCGGACTGGGTAGGTTTCTACATCACCGCACTAGAAAACGCACTAGCCGAAGCAACCGGAGAAAAATAATGATGAAGCGCCTGTTTATCGATTACGAACTCACAGACGGGACCGTAGGAACCACGCGCGTTTACGCCGCCGATAAGGTCCTCGCAGAAAAGACATGCCGCATGCACGGCTGGCCCGTCGAGGACGGCCCACGCCTCATGACGCTCATGCTCTACTCAGCCCTCAAGCGCACGAACGCCATTACCGACGATTACGAGACGTTTGTTGACGCTGTTCTCGTCGATTATCAACCGCGCACCGAGGACATGGACGAGGAAAACCCTACCCGGTCGGAGTAGCAACCGCTTCAGTTGTCGCTCTAGCCATGCGCACCGGCATCCCCGCCTCCGTATGGCTGAGTGAGCCTCCGGAAATCTTAGAGACAGCTCTCCTCATCATCAGTAACGAAAGCGAGTAAACATCATGGCTGGCGGTAAAAGCGCGATTCTCTCCGTTAAAATCCTCGGTGACGCGTCGAGTGCCGTTAAAGCCATGCACGAAACTGAGGACGCAGGTGGAGGGCTGTTCTCGAAGATCACCGGAGGCCTCCCCTCAGCGGCAATGATCGGAACCGCTCTCGCAGGTGCCGCAGTTGTCGCCACTAAGGCCCTATGGGATATCGGCACGACATTTGATGAAGTCGAGGACACGATCCGCGTAGGTACCGGAGCAACCGGAGACGCTCTCAAAGGGCTTGTAGATGACGCGCACGCCGTCGCGACAAGCATCCCTACCTCTTTCACGGATGCCGGTAAAACGGTAGCCGATCTAAACACTCGCCTCGGTCTTTCCGGAGATCAACTGCAAACCGTTGCAAAGCAATATCTAGAGGCTGGCCGTATCCTCGGTGAAGATGTCGATATCAACAGCACGACGGCTGCGTTTCATGCATTCAATCTCACGAATGATGAAGTCTCCGGAGCGATGGATAACCTTTTTAGGGTATCGCAGGCAACCGGAGTGGGAATCAACGATCTTGCCGGAAAAGTTACTGCAGGTGCGGAGACGCTTTCCGATCTCGGATTTAGTTTCGAGGAGAGCGCCGCTCTCGTAGGCTCGCTGGATAAAGCCGGTGTAGACTCCGCCGCGACGCTCGGAGTCATGAAAAAAGGCATGCTCGCCGTTGCCAAGCCCGGTGAAGACATGCAAGCCGCATTCTTCCGAGTCACGCGAGAAATCGAGGAGTTTACGCAGCGAGGAGACACTGCAGGTGCTCTCGATCTTGCCGGAAAAGTTTTCGGCACGAAGGGAGCTGCTCAAATGGTGCAAGCCATTAAGAGCGGCTCAATCAATCTTGATGACCTCATGGGCCATATCGGAGCGACCGGAGACTCTATCCTCGAGGTCGGAGCCGAGACTATGGATGCCGCCGAGAAATGGGAGATCCTCAAGAATCGCGGGATGGAGGCTCTGCGCCCTCTAGCAGAAGGCCTGTTTAGCTTTGTCGGAGATGCTCTCGGTAAGGTCATGGACTTTATCGACGGAATCGATTTCACGCCCGTCACAACCGCGTTTGCGACGGTTGGACCGTGGGTTAGCGGAGTAGCCTCACAGCTATTCTCGCTCGGACAAGCCATTATTAATATGGCAACCTCGGCTTGGCAGTTCGTTCAACCAATTATCGCAGCGTTCATGCCCGCAGTTTCCGCAGTCGTCGAAACGGTTAAAACATATCTCGGTGATCTCATTAATGTTGTACACAGCGTTGTAGATTTCGTATCCGCACTGTTTAGCGGAGACTGGTCCGCCGCGTGGGATGCCGCGAAAAACGTCGTCTCAAACGTCGTTAACCTTGTAGGCAATCTTATTGGCAACATGTGGAACGTCATTACGAACATCTTTAGCGGAATCAAAAATACGCTAGGTAATCTATGGTCCTCAGCGTGGGAATCGGTGAAAAACGCAGCCTCTAACGGAGCGTCTGCCCTGTGGAACATCATCAGCGGCATTCCCGGACAAATCCTCTCAGCTCTCGGAAACGTCGGCTCGCTCCTCTATTCCGCAGGACGCGACGTGATCCAAGGCCTGATTAACGGCATCAAGAACATGGCCTCGGCACTATGGGAAGGCATTAAGAATACCGTCTCGGGAGCCGTTGACGGTATTAAAAACTTTCTGGGAATTAACTCCCCGTCGCGCGTATTTAAGGAAATCGGCGTGTTCACCGGTCAAGGCCTCGTGCTCGGTCTGGAATCGCAGTCCGATAAGGTACATGACGCATTTACGAACCTTGTAGAAGTCCCTCCCACTCCCACATTCAACGTGCCGATATCTCCGTTTAACGGCAACTCTGCTTACCGTGAATATGGTCGAAGCCCCGTGACTGTCAATATCACCGTGAATGGAGCTCTCGACGCGGATGCCACGGCCCGCGAGATTCAGCGCGTGCTCCAGCGCTCTGACTGGCGTAATCATGGAGTGACGCTGTGACTACCGCGACATGTATCCTGTCTGTTTCCTCGAGGCGCGTCCCCGCTCTCGATCGCCTCACGATCACATGGGGACGCGACAACGCGGCAACTCAGCCCACTGCAGCGACGTGCACAGCTCGGTTTTTCGCCGATGACGCGACATCCGCGATGCAGACATACACGATCGGGAGGCCGGTAACTGTCTCCTCGGATATCACGACGTACACCACCGGCACGCCGATTGAACTGCCTCTCGCAGCCGCGACAGCATTTGAGGGATCTCTCGAATCAGGTGCAATCCACGCGGACCCCGCCTCCCCGCGCGATGTCGCAACGATCGTTTGCCCGCCCGCCGCGCACTCTGATAATCCCGCCGCATGGGATGAAATGCCCACAGCCGTTGCAGGCACGCAGTGGACTCTCACCGCGGAGATTACTCTACCGACACAAGGCGTAATTTCAGTATTTCCGGTATATTTCCACGGCCCCGCAGCTCAACCAACCTATGGGCCGCGCGTCGCGCGCACGGATACAAGCGGATCGCTCTCGGCCTCGTGGATTATCCCCGCCTCCGCCGCAGGCACGTGGGTAGGACTCGCTCTCCAATTTGCCCCTACCGGCCCCGCATGGGCTACAAGCCCCCGCGCGTGGGAAGAAGACGCACGCACATGGACGGGACTCAATACCGGATCTATCCGCCGAGTGACTCTACAAAGACCACGCGAGGCCGCGCCGATCCGCGCAGAAGTTTTCGCAGGCACAATCACCGATATCTCTCTCGAATACGACGAGGAAGCCCGCAGGCCTGTCCTCTCGCTCACCGCTGCTGACACTCTCGCTGACCTCGAGCACATCTACCTCGGAGGCGAGGTATGGGAAACCGAATCTCTCCAATCGCGAATTGAGAAGATCACGCGAGCACTGCCCAAATCGATTACCCCAAATATCGTGATCGATCCCGCGCCCGCCGCGCTCACTCTGATTTGGCAGGACGTAGACAATCAATCTGCAGCCTCCCTCCTCAAGAACGCAGCTACAAGCGCCGGTGCCGTCATGTGGGCAGCAACACATAAGACAACGGGACCGTATATCCGCATGGAGGATCCCTCCACGCGAGGAGCGCTCGGCATCATCTCGCTAGTCGAGGGGAAGATCAAAACAACAGCGCTCAAAGCCGCTCACGCCCTCTCCTCCTCGCAGCTCCTCCGAGCAGGCGCTCTCACGCAATCAAACTCCGACGCTGCTAGCGTCGCGCGCCTCACGTGGAAACAACCCGGCGTTGACAGCGACGGACGACGCACCTCGACCGATCGCACAATTACGATCGAGGACCGCGATCTCGTGCGCCGCATCGGATACCGCGCAGTAAGCCTCTCAACCTCTCTTGCAGTGCAATCTCAAGCCGAAGCAGCCGCCGCGCGCCTCTTTAGGACATATCTCCCCGGAGGCTTTGCAATTCCACACCTCACGTGGGACACGCGAGTGCATCCCGATAAGACCAAGCCCGATACTCTCGCCGCTCTCCTCGACGCGACACGCCGCCTCGGCCTCATGCTCTCTCTCACCGATCTTCCCGACTGGTATCCCGCGCGCACGATAACAACGTTTATCGACGGAGGCCGCTACACCTACGAAAAACAGCGCTGGAGCCTTGAGCTCAACGCCACAACGACAGCCGCAACCGGTAGAGGCCTCACATGGAACCAACTCCCGCCCGGCCTCACATGGAACCACACGCAGCCTCTCTCATGGGCACACACGTCCTCTCTCACCTACTAAGGAGAAAACCATGCCAGCCACAACCACGACACTGAAACTCCCCTACCCGCTCGACAGCGACCGCCTCGAGGATTTCCCGACGATCGCTAAGCAATCCGCTCAGCTCATCGATCAAGCCGCAACCACAAAAGCCGTAGTGTTACCTGTTTTTGATGATGCTTGGAGGCATGATCCGGACGGAGGACTCGTTCGCACGATCAACGGAGTCAACCACCTAAATATTTCGCTGCGCCGCATCAAGAATAGTTTCCACATGGACGCAAACGGTATCGTCGATATCTACCGCGTGAATGGCCTCGTGAAGGTACCCTCAACGCGCGAGTGGGTTTTCTGTGGCTCGATTTACGGCCCCGGAGTATGGCCTATGCCCGTTTTCCTCGATCAGGGCCTCGTGCGAGTGCTCTGCTATGGTCCTGTCGATTTCACGAAGGACTCTGTCTACCGTGGTCACGCAACTTGGGTGGCATAAGCAATGACAGATATCGAATTTCGACAGTGCTGGAATTACACGCGAGGCCGCGAAGGCCGCAGCCCGTCAAAAATCGTCATTCATCACTGGGGATCAGACGGACAAACTCACGAGGGAGTCGTCGATTTCTTCACACGCGGCCCCGGCTCCGGAACAAGCGCACACTACGTCGTAAGCGCCGGAAAGATCACACAGATCTGTCACGATTACGACACCGCTTATCACGCAGGCAATTGGAACGCAAACCTCGACTCGATCGGCATCGAATGCCGCCCCGAAGCAACCGAGGAAGACGTGCGCACAGTCGCCGAGCTGGTCCGCCGTATCCGCGCCGAGTGGGGAAATCTCCCGCTCACCGTTCACAGCGATTACTACCCGACCGCGTGCCCCGGCCGCTATCACTCTCTCATCGACCGAATCAACCAATTAGCACAAGAAGAGGAAACCGACATGCAACTCACCGACCGAATTACGCGACCTGATGGACATAACGCGAGCGTGGGAGACATCCTCGCATATGTAGACATGCGAGTAGAGCGCCTCGAAGCAGTCCTACTCGGAGGCGTGGAAAAGAAAGGCAAAGACGGAGCACCAACCGGCGCGCGCACGAACCTCTCGGACGAAGCGGCATGGAACGCCACGAACTTTGCCCGCGTTTACGACTCTCTCGCCGCTTTGACGAAGCGCGTTGACGATCTTGTGAACCTGATTGAGGTAGGAGCCTCAAAGTGAACGAATCCCCTCGACACGCTGAATCTCCTGAGCATCTTCCTTGGCTCACACCGCAGGTGCGAGCATGGATTTACGGAGTCATTACCGCTCTCGTTCCTATCCTCACGATCTATGGAATCGTCGATCAGACGACTGCGCCGCTTTGGCTTTCTCTCGCAGCTTCCGTACTAGCGACCTCAACCGCTTTCGCTCACACGCCGCGAGGCGAGGGATGAACGCAGTAGCAGAAACGATCGCCGCAGCCGGAGGACTAGGAGGCCTCGCAGCGACTATCACCGGCATTGCGACGCTGCTAGCTGCTCGACGTACAGCGAGCCAGCTCGAGCCGGATCACGGAACGAGCGTGAAGGATCAGCTCAATCGCATTGAGAGGAGCCTCGACGAGCACGGAGTGCAGCTCGATAATCAGAGCTCGCAGCTCCTACAGATCACGCGCCGAGTCGATTCTGTAACCGATCACGCTCACGACGCGCACAGCGAGATCTATCGCCGTCTCGCCAAGCTCGAAAAGTAACGGGTAGTGGAGGCCCTTATGCAGCGGCCTCCACTACCCTCCGTAAAGCATCGTCTGACATCTGCAAATACACTAATGTCGTTTCAGGAGACGCATGCCCGAGGACTTTCTGAACGGCAACTAAATCCCGCGTCGCTCGATACGCGCGAGTCGTGAAACGATGACGAAGCGCATGCATCGACACCCCGGCTGGCATCGCACGCGAGAGCAGCTTCCCGAGCCATTCCGGACTGATGTGCCCACCAATATTGCCCGGGAAAACGAAACCTCGATATTTCCGTAATTCTCCCGCTAGTGACTCAGTAATAGGGATGACACGTGTCTTGCCTCCCTTACCGTGGACGATGAGTGCAGCTCCGTCGCTCGAATCGATGAGATCACGATCGACATTAACGCACGCGACCTCCCCGCGCCTCATGCCAAGCTCAACGGATAGCCGAGCAGCGAGTTTCACTCTCCAATCCCGCGATAGTAGGCATGAAGCTACCGCCGCATCACTCGCAGGATGTGGAGACGGTACAGCTTTGCGAACACTCGGAATGATCGGCATCCGATCTGTGAGCCCTTGCCCGAGCGCCCACTGATAGAAACTTTTCACCGACTGATGAGCGCTGCGACGTGTGGACTGCGACCATTCATGATGAGCACTCCACTCGACTACCGCTGTATCTTTCACGCTGAATGGTTCCTCGTCGATCCACCGCGCATAACGCGCTATCCAATCTTTCCTAAGCCTCACCGTCTTTGGTGAGCAGCCGCTCGCTAGTAGATATGTTTCATATGAAGTGATCGAGTTTCTCCACTCGATCGAAAGTGTGTTGACGGACATAAATAGATGATTACGCAGCAATTCTCAGAATGCATTCAGGATCGCTATCAGCGAACCCGGGAATGCACACTAATCCCGAGGTTGCAGGTTCGAGTCCTGTCGGGGGCGCTTTTCCGCACGCAATATGCACAGCGCGCTTCTCATCCGCTCTAGCATGCTTTTTTCTGAAAAACAGCCTACAGTTTGCCTTTATCCCGTACTTTCACCTGAATTTTTCCAAAAAGTCTCACCGAGATAGGAATTTAGGCCTAGAATCTGGCTAGGATCACCCACTCGCACTGTCGCAGGAGTAGCCATGTTTTCTTTGGTGAGCACAAGCTTTACGCCGTCAACGACGGCTATCGGCTCAAATGTTTTTCTAACGGCACTTGCCGGAATTCTTCCGCTCCTGCTGTTCTTCGTCCTTCTAGGCGCTTTTAAAGTCAAGACACACTGGTGCGCATTGATTTCACTGGTTGCTGCACTACTTATCGCCGTCCTCGGCTACAAGATGCCACTGAGCATGAGCCTTTTGGCAGCAGGCCAAGGCATTGTCTTCGCCTTAATCCCCATCATCTACATCATCATCGCTGCAGTGTGGCTTTATAACCTCACCGAGGTTTCAGGCCGCAGTAAGGATATGCGAGCTGTCTTCAACACAATCGGCAAGGGCGACATTCGAGTCCAAGCACTGATCATTGCTTTCTCTTTCTGTGGTCTACTCGAGGGCCTTGCAGGTTTCGGTGCGCCCGTGGCAATCGTTGCCGCGATGCTTGTCTCACTTGGCCTTCCTCCGGTAAAGGCTGCTGTTGTGACCATCGTTGGCAACGCGATCAATGTTGGTTTTGGGGCCATGGCAATCCCAACAACGACTGCTGGCCGTTTGGGCGGCCAAAACCCCCTTGTGGTTGCAGCCAATATGGGTCACCTGTCCTGGATTTTCGCCTGCTTCATTCCTCTCCTTCTCTTGTGGATCCTTGATGGGGGCCGAGGCGTTGCCCAGCTGTGGCCGATCGCTCTGATTTCCGGCGTTGCGACCGCTGCCGGGCATTTCTTCACCTCAGAGTTCTCCTATGAGCTGACCGCTGTCCTTGCTTCACTTCTGGGATTGGCCGCTTCTTACATCTTCCTCTTGGTGTGGACCCCGAAGACGCCCGATGACTACCGTTCTGAGAGCACTCAAGAGGATCGTCCCAATGCCTCGCGTATTACCTTGGCACTTCTCCCCTATGTGTTGGTTGTTGTCGTCATTGCTATCACCAAGTTGTGGAAGATCGGCGTCGATATTGATGCCATCTTCAAGTCGACAGACATCAAGATCCCAGTCCCTGGATTACACGGAGAATTGGTAGATTCTGCAGGCAAGGCAGTTTCTTCGACGATCTACACCTTCCAGTTCCTCTCTAACCCCGGAACCTGGATCTTCGTCACTGCCCTAATCGTTGCTTTCGTTTATGGTCGTACCAGTTCGGGCGGCCGTTACCCGATGACTTTCGGAAAGGGAATTGCAACTCTCTTCAAGACAATTTCTACCTTGAAGATTTCTATCCTGACGATCTGCTTGGTCATGGGCTTGGCGTACGTCATGAACCTCTCCGGACAAACAGGGGCGATCGGTACCGCTCTTGCAACAACCGGCGTGTTCTTCGCCTTCCTCTCCCCCATCCTCGGTTGGTTGGGAACAGCTGTCGCAGGATCGGCAACCAGTGCCGGTGCGCTTTTCGCCAACCTTCAGTCCACTGCCGCACAGATCGCGGGACTCGATCCATCGACTTTGCTTGCAGGCAACACGATTGGTGGAGGTATCGGCAAGATTGTGTCGCCGCAAAATCTCACCATCGCAGCGACCTCGATCAACGAGCCCGGAAGCGAAGCAGAAATTCTCAAGAAGGCGGCCCCCTATTCCATCGGATTGCTGCTCATCTTGTGCGTCTTGATCTTCCTTGCGTCGCAAGGATATTTGGGTTCCTATATGCCCGTTGCTTAAGATCGTTGGGCTCGCAGTCTTCTGGCTGCGAGCCCAAGGTCTACTTGAAGAGAGAGGCGCTATGCCGAAGTCATTGCGATCCTTCGCAGTTCTCAGTGCCATCATCACGCTTCTGACGGGATGCATTCCCTTCGGTTCAAACGCCACGCAATCGCGTTTACCCCAGGACCCACGTTTTGCCGAGTTCACCTACGAAACTGACGGCGAGTTCAAGGTCCAAGAGCGCACCGATTCCTTCAACGAACGGATGCCCGGGCTTCGTGCAACGCAAGGACACGTCGTGGCAGCCAATTTCCCAGAAGGGTGGCTCTTACCCTCACCCGACCATCACTTATGGGTAACAGGCGTCGCAAGTGTTCCTCCTGAGACAATCCAGATGCTTGCCAATGGAAGCGGCGGAAATAACGCACTTCTTCCCGGTATCTATCCAGGCCTCTACGAGTACGTTCCCCAAAACTGCCACTTTTTCGCTGTTCCCTCCGATCATGCGAATACTGTGCTCCAAACTGATAAGAACAACACTCAATCGAACTGGGGGTCATTCGAAATCACAAGCTTTGCGGCTTCCTCGGACTGTGACCTCATCATCGTCACTGGCGAAGGAATCAGGGGCTAAGAGAACACCTTTCCCCAGCTGAGCACTCTCTCGGAGTAGAGAAGCCCAACAGACTTCCTTTCGCAGATACGGGAACTACTACCCGGCCTCGTGAACCCACGAGGCCGGGTCTTTGTTTTTCACGCGCCGCAGCGTCGTAAAACTGAAAAAGGAAAGGATACTCTGTCTTAAGTCGCATTTTCGGCGCGACAAATAGCTCAAGAGAAGCCGTCATTTCAGCGTTCTAATTCTGCGACTTTTCCGCACGAAATCAACAATTCTGGCCACCACTAAGCAAAGGGCTCACACGTTATCCACCATTGGGACCTCAGACCCAGCCATACTTTGAGAAATAGCACCTACGAGAAAGGATCTCCCAGTGCGTATCGCTCTCTTCTCAACTTGCCTGGCAGACGTCATGTTCCCCCAGGCAGCCCAGGCGACAGTGTCACTGCTCGAGCGACTCGGCCATGAAGTCGTCTTCCCCGAAGGCCAGGTCTGCTGCGGTCAGATGCACGCAAATACTGGTTACTTCGAAGACGCTGCAAAGATCACGCGCAACCACGTCAAGGCATTTGAACCAGTTCTCGACGGAGAGTGGGACGCAATTGTGGTTCCCTCTGGCTCCTGCACGGGTGCTGCCCGCCATGAGCAAAAACTCGTTGCCGAACACGTTGGCGATGCGCAACTTGCAAAGCGCTCCCAGGAAATCGCCAAGCACACTTACGATCTCACCGAGCTCATCACTGATGTCTTGGGGCTGGAAGATGTCGGCGCGTACTTCCCTCACACCGTCACTTACCACCCGACCTGCCACTCAATGCGCATTGCTCACGTGGGTGACCGCCCCTACCGGCTCTTGCGCGCCGTCGAAGGACTGACGCTCATTGATCTGCCCGACGCCGAAGTTTGCTGCGGTTTCGGCGGAACCTTCTCGATGAAGAACTCAGAGACCTCGACAGCAATGCTTGCCGACAAGGTAGCAAACGTGATGTCTACCCGCGCAGAGGTTCTGGTCATGGGTGACTACTCCTGCCTCATGCATGTTGGCGGCGGCTTGTCTCGTCTAAATTCGGGCATCCGCCCAATGCACCTTGCTGAAATCCTTGCATCAACCAAGGACCAGCCCTTCCTTGGCAACATTTCATTCGCACCGGAAAGCGCTCAGGTGATCTGATATGTCTGAAACCTTTATTGGTATGCCAGGAGTCGTCAGCAACGATTCCGACGCCACGGTTCACACCGGAGGATGGCGGACGACCGTCACTATCCCCGAGGACACGCTCCGTTGGGGACCGACTTTCCCCGAAGGCGCACACCGCACCCTTGCCAATACTCAGATGCGCCGCAACCTTGGCCATGCAACCCGGACGATCCGCGCCAAGCGCGGCCAGCGCGTTGCCGAAATGCCCGACTGGGAAGATTTGCGCGACGCAGCTGAAGCCATCAAGTTTGAGGTCGAGTCCCGACTTCCCGAGCTTCTCGAAGAGTTCGAGCGCAATGTCACCGCACGCGGCGGCATTGTTCATTGGGCTCGCGACAAGCACGAGGCAAACCGCATCATCGCCGACATCATCAAGTCCAAGGGAGTCGATGAAGTCGTCAAGATCAAGTCGATGGCGACCCAGGAAACGAACCTCAACGAGTTCCTCAAGGACGAAGGCATCTCCGCGCGAGAAACCGACCTCGCGGAAATGATTGTTCAGCTTGCTGACGATATGCCCAGCCACATCGTTGTCCCCGCAATTCACCGCAATCGTTCCGAAGTTCGTGGAATCTTCCTCGACCGCATGGAAGACGCGCCCCGAGATCTTTCCGACGATCCGCAAGAACTCACGGCCGCTGCCCGCGCGCACCTTCGCAAGAAGTTCCTTCACGCAAAGGTTGCCGTTTCGGGAACAAACATGGGCATCGCAGAAACCGGTACCGTCTCGATCTTCGAATCCGAAGGTAACGGCCGCATGTGTCTGACTCTTCCCGATACTCTCATTACCCTCATGGGCATCGAAAAGCTGGTTCCGCGCTACCAGGACGTTGAGGTCTTCGCTCAGTTGCTCCCCCGCTCGGCAACCGGCGAGCGCATGAACCCCTACACCTCGATGTGGACCGGCGTCACCCCCGGCGATGGCCCCCAGGAATTCCACGTCATTTTGATGGATAACGGCCGTACAAAGACTTTGGCAGACCCGATTGGTCGCGAGGCTCTTGCGTGTATCCGTTGCGGTTCTTGCATGAATATCTGCCCGGTCTACCAGCACACCTCAGGTCACGCCTATGGTTCGGTTTACCCCGGCCCCATCGGCGCGATCCTCACCCCGCAGCTCACCCAGGGTTTGGACGAGAAGGACCCGGTTCACACTCTTCCCTTCGCTTCTTCCCTGTGTGGCGCATGCGGCGAGGTTTGCCCGGTCAAGATCAAGATTCCGAACATTTTGATCCACATGCGTGCACGCACCGTGGACGTCAAGCACAGCATCGTACCCGACGTGTGGGATCTGGCAATGGGCGTTTCGACTCCCGTCATGTCCAACGCTAAGGCTTGGGAGCTTGCAACGGCGGGCGTGAAGGCAACTCGCCTTATTGGTAAGAAGAAAGGCAAGATCGGCGCTCTCCCCTTCCCAGCCTCGCTGTGGACGGGAGCTCGTGATCTTCCGGTTGCTCCCAAGGAAACTTTCCGCCAGTGGTGGCGGCGCACTCACCCCGAATCAGATGCCTCCGCCCCGCGTACAGATGCACCGGCACGTGGCATTCCTTTGGCCAGTGAGCACGGAATGACTACTCACACGAACGATGAGGAGGCCTGAGATGGTTATGGATGCAAAGACCGCAATCCTTGCGCGTGCGCGCGAGGCCATCGAGCGCTCGCAGGAAGGACGCCCCGTCCGCGAGATCCCTCGTAACTACATCCGAGAAGGGCAGTTTGCTCCCGGCTCAGATGAAGTCATCGCCGATATGATCGAAAAACTCGAAGACTACTCGGCACAGGTGGTTGAGGCTCGCGATGACGAGGCCATTGCCGACGCTATCGCAAAGTTCCTTTCCGAGGCGAAGGCTTCTTCCGTGGTTGTTCCCACCGGCCTCGATGATCAGTTCAAGAAGGCAGCCGGACGCGACAAGCGCACGGTCCGCGAGGACTCGCGCGAGGAGGCTATTCCGACACTCGAACTCGATGAAATCGACGCGGTGGTCACTCGCTCGCGTGTTGGTATCTCGATTTCAGGAACGATTGTTCTTGACGGTGAACCCGATCAGGGCCGCCGTGCGATTTCCCTGGTTCCCGACACCCATGTGGTGATTTTGGAGCGCTCCGCGATCGTCCCGACTGTTCCTCAGGCGGTTGATATCTTGGGTCAGAATCCGACTCGCCCGACGACCTGGATCGCCGGCGGTTCGGCGACCTCGGATATCGAGTTGGTTCGTGTCAACGGCGTTCACGGTCCCCGCTTCTTACGAGTCATCATCGCTCACTGAGCACTTCAACCTGACACGTTATTAAGTGGTGGGGCGGCCCCAAAAGGGCGGCCCCACCACTTAATTTTCCTTGTTCAAAGGAGAGCAAAGAGCTGACTTAACGAAGTCGCCTAATCTGTCTTATCCACCGTATTTCCCTGCGAGCTCTCAAGACTAAATGCGAAAGAATGCGTCGTCATATCATTCATCACGATATAAATCTTCTCGTGTCCCTCTAGCTCCGCGAAGAAAATATCTTCGAGCTTAATTCCCTGTTGCTCCAGTTCCTTCGTGAGCCATTCCTCGCTCTGGCCAAAGGCTTCAAGTTGATCTTGAACAATCTGTCCCTTCGAGACCAAGGCATAGCTCCGGCTCCCATCGCCCTTCTTGATCACGGTCAAAGAGCCGTTTGATTCATACTGTGCAAATTCGACATCTTCAATCGAAAAAATTCCACGTGAGCGAAGCTCCTGAGTGAAATCGATCATGTCAAAAGTGCTCTTTACATCATCGGGGGAACCAATCACAAAATGGCCATGATTAATGATGGTCATTACTTTGCCCTTGACGATCTGACGTGCAGGCATAAAGCGGGAAGCAATGAAGTTGAATAGCGAAATCATGCCCACAGTTGCAAGCAGAAGTACAACATAATAGAAAGTCGAAACCGAAAGGTTATAGCTAATACCGCCGATGATCCCACCCAGAATAAAGTTTCCGATGAAGTCAATAGAAGTGAATTGGGTAAGGCTCTGTTTCTTTGTCAGAGTGAGGTGAGCGGAGATGATCACAATACCGATGAAAAGTCGGTAAATCGCGTGCGCGTCAAGGATGAGTTCGTGCCACACGCGTCAATAATAGAACGCGGACTGACTGAGAAATAGTTGTGGGGTCCGGTACCTATTGGTACCGGACCCCACAAAACTTGCGAACGGAGGAATCAGTCCTCGACGTCCAGCAGGCCGTTCTTGTACGCCTTCGCCAGACGACGGGGAACACGCACCTCACGACCGCCCACCTTGATGGTGTTCAGCTCAGTGAGATCGGCCTTCCATGCGGACCGGCGAGTGCGGGTGTTTGCTCGGGACATCTTGCGCTTGGGAACTGCCATGACCCTACCGCTCCTCTTCTAGTTCTGACGTTTTTACCGCGTCGAAAACACCCCTTTGGGTGTACAGCCATACGAATACGACTTCCGACAACCTGACCACTGTAGCACGATGGGCCAAAAGTACGCATATTCCAAAGGAATTATTCGTGCGAAGCTCGTCTCATTCGAGCCAGACTCCACACCATGCGACAATAAGATCACCATGTCATCACTTCGCGTCCTTCGCTCAGGAACATCTCTGAGTCACGAGATCGAGATCAAACGATCGCGTTTCATTGCTGCGATCGCGCGAACAGATTCGCCCGAGGAAGCACGCACCTTCATCAATTCCGTCAAAGAACAACATCCCCAGGCACGTCACAATTGTTCCGCGTGGATGATTGCGGAAGAAGGACAATCGCCATCCCAGCACTCTTCTGACGACGGAGAGCCCTCAGGAACCGCTGGCACTCCAATGCTCGATGTTCTCAAAAGAAATGAGCTATGGAATGTGACGGTTGTTGTCACACGTTATTTCGGAGGAATTCTCTTGGGCGCAGGTGGCCTCGTGCGGGCCTACTCGAGCGCAACCAGCGAGGCCCTCGCATTGGCTTCCTTCGCCCGCTTGGAGGCACTTACGGTTGTTGAAACAGAGCTTGATTCCATCGACGCGGGACGAATCGAGGCCGAACTGCGTCGCATGGGAGCGCAGGTACTGTCTACCGAATGGGGCCAGAGTGTTTTGATGCGCTTAGCAATGACTCCCGAGCAGCTTGAATCCGCCATTGCACTCTTGGCCAACCTCAGTTCAGGAAAGTACTCTTTCCGTGAATTGGGACAACGTTACATAGAAATCGAGGAATAACTCGCTCAGTTTTAGAGTTGCGGTGTGAGTACGGCTCACAGTCATCTGAGGAGAAAACATGACGAACATCGCAACTGACGTTACCGATCTCATCGGCAGCACCCCCCTGGTGCGTATTAATCGCTTGAACGAGGGCGGTGCAGAGATTGTTGCCAAGGTCGAGGCTTTCAATCCCGCTTCTTCAGTTAAGGACCGTATCGCCCGCTCGATCGTTGATGCAGCCGAGGCTTCAGGAGAGCTCAAGCCCGGAGGCACCATTATCGAGGCGACTTCCGGTAATACCGGTGTGGCGTTGGCAATGGTGGGCGCTGCTCGCGGATACAAAGTTGTCATCGTCATGCCGTCCTCGATGAGCGTTGAGCGTCGCATCCTTATTCGCGCTTTCGGAGCTGAACTGGTCCTGACCGACCCCAAGGGCGGTGTGGCTGCGGCCGTTGAGGAAGCCGAAAGGATCCGAGACTCTCGTCCCGGTTCGATCATCGCATCGCAATTCACTAACCCCGCCAATCCCGCTGTTCACCGTCGCACGACAGCGGAAGAAATCCTGCGCGATACCGACGAGAATATTGATATCTTCATTGCTGGTGTCGGTACAGGTGGAACAGTATCTGGTGTGGGTGCTGTCCTCAAGGAACTCAAGCCCGACGTCAAGGTGATTGCCGTTCAGCCCGCCGAGTCTCCACTTCTGACCGGCGGTCAGGCTGCTCCCCATGGAATCCAGGGGCTTGGACCCAACTTCGTAGCGAAGAACTACGATCCCAGCGTGGTCGATGAGGTCATTGATATTGAGACTCCCCTAGCGCTTGAGATTTCTCGCCGTGCAGCAGCAGAAGAGGGACTCCTCGTCGGTATTTCCTCCGGCGCCGCTCTCGCCGCAGCAATTCAGATTGCCAAGCGTCCTGAAAATGAGGGGAAGCGTATCGTGGTGATTCTGCCCGATACCGGCGAACGCTACCTTTCTACCGCTCTCTTTGAAAATCTGCGCGACTGAAGTCACGCACGGGTGGGTGGGAGCACGTTCCCCCATCCACCCGATTTTCTGCGCTGATGGCATAGTTACTGACTTTGTCAGCCCAATTCTCCAGACTGCTCGCTAGGCTGGAAACCGCACAACACGTGTAGATCGCGATTCACGAAAGACTGACCATGGCCTCGTCTCCCCGCAAGGTAATCGAACTTCTTGCAGAAGATCTCCGCACGGCAAAACGCCGTGACCCGGCAGCACGTTCCACCCTTGAAGTCGCACTCGCCTATCCCGGGGTTCACGCACTGTGGACGCACCGCGTAACCCACGCAATGTGGGCACACCGCCATCTGCGCACTCCTGCGCGCGTTCTTTCTTCCCTTGCGCGCATGGCAACTGGGGTCGATATCCATCCCGAGGCGAAGATCGGTCGCCGCGTGTTTATTGATCATGCGACAGGAGTTGTGATCGGCCAAACCGCTGAGGTGGGTGAAGACGTCGTTATTTTCCACGGTGTTACCCTCGGCGGCGTTGCAATGACTCAAGGTAAACGTCATCCTACCGTTGGAAATCACGTGATGATCGGCGCGGGAGCGAAGGTTCTAGGACCAATCACCATCGGTGACGGAGCGAAGGTCGGCGCAAACGCGGTTGTCACTAAAGATGTACCCGAGGATGCTGTTGCAATTGGCGTTCCGGCACAATTACGCCAAAAACCCGAGACTCGTATGGTGGAAGAAGACTGCGATCTCATCATTGATCCGAACTGCTGGGAAGAAGACCCAACCTGGTACATCTAGCACCCCAGGTTTTGTCAAGCCCTCGAACATATTCCCAACTTTTGGGTTTCTTAGACGCACAACTTCCCATTGAACCTCGCGCGTGCAACAGATCACATATTCTGTCCTTATGGATAAACATTCTCTACAAGCACAGATTGACGCACTGACGCGCCTTCACGGTGCAGCAGAGTGTGAAATCGGTGTGCTCACACGATTCGATATCCCCGAGCTTGCACAGCTCTCGCTCGCAGCCTACGGCGAACGCCCAACTCTCGAAGCACAGGCGGAAGCAACGGATGAAATGCGCCTGTGCTTTGAAGGGGTTTTCGGCGCGCCTTTGGAAGGTTCTTTCCTAGGCGCATGGGTCGATGGAGACCTCGTCGCAGCGATCATCGTTGTTGTTGATCCCCCGGTCGAAGAACCCAGCGGTCTTCCACAGGTCATCGACTTGATGGTCCACCCGAACTTCCGCCGACGTGGTATCGCAACGGCTTTGGTCGCAGAATGTGCACGCCGATGCCAAGACTGGGGAGCCTCATCTCTGATCGTCCGCATCGATGAGGCAAATGCCCATCTACCACATGTGTACGACATCTTCCAGGAAAGCGACAACTGCGCACAGGCATAAGCCAGTTTCACTGACGATTTTGGTCTAGTTCTGGCAATTTGAGCACCAGAATAGCCTGCGGTTTTGCATGAGCTTCTCGCTAATCGTGGTTCCGCATTTAATACAGGGACGGCCGCTGCGATGGTAGATGTACCAACGTCCGAGTTCTTCGTCACCTTCGGGAATCGGATCAGGTTGGTCTTCAGGGCGAATCGTATCGATACGTCCAATCTCTAGGCCTCGTGTCATCAGTTCGCAGACAATATCCCACAGGTGGCCAACACGCTGCACAGAGAGGCGATTTCCAGCCCTCATCGGTGAAATACCAGCCAGGAACAACGCTTCCGCTCGATAGATGTTTCCCACTCCAGCAGCGATCGACTGGTCCATTAAGAGCTCACCGATTGGACGTTTACGTCCGCGGATCATTTCAATGAAACGCCTACGGGTTGCAGGATCTTGCGCGGCACCCGGCTGAAGTGGGTCACACCCCAACTTGGATTCGACAACACGTCTATCCTCATCGGAAATGAGCTCGCACCGATTCGGACCGGTAACATCAGCGACTGCGTGCTCCGACAATACCCGCAGGCGAACCTGCCCAACAGGATCGGGAGCATTCCATTCTTCACCGTGCTTTTGGATATTTCCAGACGCCAAATTATCTTCGACGTACAGAGTGTCTTCCGCGTAGCTTGCCCACTTCAGAGCCGCATGTCGGTGCCCTTTTGTTGCCACCCAATTCGTACGTGGTGCACCAATGGAGGACGGGACATCAAAAGCGCGCTCATCCGCATCGAAACGCCAAGAGCCATACAGACCCAAGTGAATATGGAGCCACTGGAGCTCCTCATCACAGGGGAAAGCATGCTCTCCCCACAGCGGCGATGATCCTGTGAAGGGCAATGCGGCCTCGGCCTCGGGACTGCCCAAGTGAGCGGCAAACTCAGCCTCCGCAGACTTCGCTTGCTCAGCACAAGAGGCGGCAGCCTCAGCTGGCATAAAACCAACAAACATGTGCTTGCCGACCGCCCGCACAGCGACAACCTGATGGTGGTTAATCAACTGTGCGGATGAGGCAAAACGCCCCTGCGGTGACGAAGTTTCGACCTCACTGCCCTGGAAGAGGACAGAAAACGTGTTGGCGATCCGGTGGATCGCATCTCCTTCAGGCATGGTTACTTCGGAAGAACGATGTTGACCAATTGCGGGGCGCGCACAATCACCCTGAGAGGCTCGCGGCCTTCGAGGAGCTTGACAATCGGACCCTGCTCAAGAGCAAGCGTACGAAGATCCTCTTCGGAGATCGAAACCGGGACCTCGAGCTTCGCACGGAGCTTGCCATTAGCCTGAACGATCGCCGTCACGGTGTCGTCTTCAAGCAAGGACTCATCTTCCACAACCGGGAAGGGAACGCGAGCAAGAGAGTCTGCATGCCCCAGCTTCGCCCACAGTTCCTCACAGATGTGCGGAGCAACCGGCGAGAGCATCAAAATGAGAGCCTCAACTGCAACGCGCGGCACGCGATCGAAAGACGTCAGGTGGTTGTTGAGAACGATGAGCTTTGCGATCGCGGTGTTAATGCGCAGGTTCTCATACTCAACGGTCACTTCAGCAATGGTGCGTGCCAACAGGCGCGCAGTCTTCGCATCCATTGGCTCATCGCTGACGGTCACCTCACCGGTGGCTTCGTCCAAGACATTTCGCCACAAACGCTGCAGGAAACGCTGAGAGCCAACAACCGCGCGGGTTTCCCATGGACGCGAGACGTCCAGCGGCCCCATGCTCATCTCATACACGCGGAAAACGTCGGCGCCGTAGGCGTCGTACATTTCATCAGGTGTGACGATGTTCTTCAGCGACTTACCCATCTTTCCGTATTCACGGTTAACGGGTTCACCCTTCCACGTGAATCCCGTGGATTCGTCGCCTTCAACTTCGTCTGCGGGAACGTACTGCCCGCGCGCATCGGTGTACGCGTAAGCCTGCACGTAGCCCTGGTTAAACAGCGTGTGGTAGGGCTCGCTATCGGGAACGAATCCCAGGTCAAAGAGGACCTTCTGCCAGAAGCGCGCGTAGAGCAGGTGGAGAACCGCGTGCTCGACACCACCGATGTACAGATCGGTACCACCGCTGATCTTGCCCTCACGCGGTCCCATCCAATAGCTCAGATTTTCTGCACCGGCGAAGGTCGTGGGGTTAGTTGGATCGGTATAGCGCATCTCGTACCAGCACGAACCGGCCCACTGAGGCATGGTGTTGGTTTCGCGACGATACTTCTTCGGGCCATCCCCCAGGTCGAGGGTGACATTGACCCATTCCTGTGCGCGTCCCAGCGGCGCCTCAGGTTCCGTATCGGCGTCATCGGGATCGAAGGTACGAGGCGAATAGTCACTAATCTCGGGAAGCTCAACAGGGAGCATCTCTTCGGGAAGGGCGTGAGCCACTCCGTCTTCGTCCCACACGATCGGGAAAGGCTCTCCCCAGTAACGCTGACGGCTGAAGAGCCAGTCGCGCAGACGGTAGGTAACAGCCGCACGCCCCAAGCCCTTTTCTTCGAGCCATTGGGTCATCGCTGCCTTTGCCGCATCCTTATCCAGACCATTGAGGCTAATTTCATCGTTTGCAGAGTCAACCGCAACGCCATCGCCGGTGTAGGCACCCTGGCTCAGGTCATGAGCGGTCGGATCCTGCGCGTCACCAATGGTGCGGATGATATCCAGATCGAAACGCTGAGCGAATTCCCAGTCACGATCATCATGTGCGGGAACTGCCATGATCGCACCGGTGCCGTAATCCATGAGGACATAGTCAGCAATGAACACAGGAATCCGGCGGCCATTGACAGGATTAATTGCCCACATGCCAGTGAAGACACCCGTCTTCTCCCCCGCGTCTTCTGCGCGCTGCTCAGGAGTCTTTGCAGCGGCTTGTGCTCGGTAAGCCGCCACGGCCTCGGCAGGCGTTGCATAGCCGGCACTCCACGCCTCGCGGGTCCCCTCTGGCCAGCTCGCGGGAATATCCAGCGCTGCTTGGTCCGAGGCCGATCCCGGGGTGGTACCACCGAGGAGGGGGTGCTCGGGAGACCAGACAACGAAGGTTGCGCCAAAGAGGGTATCGGGACGGGTCGTGTAGACCGTGAACCCACGATCACTCACGCCTTCGCCAACCGCAATGAAGTCAACTTCCGCACCGTTGGAGCGGCCGATCCAGTTGCGCTGCATCGTGCGCACCTTCTCAGGCCAGTTGATGGTGTCGAGGTCTTCAGCGAGGCGATCACCGTAGGCAGTAATGCGCATCATCCACTGACGCAGGCTGCGCTTGAAAACCGGGTAGTTACCGCGCTCGGAACGGCCATCCGCCGTCACTTCTTCGTTGGCCAGAACGGTTCCCAATCCCGGGCACCAGTTCACAGGCGCCTCGGAGATATAGGCGAGGCGGTAGGAATCGATGATCTGCGCGCGTTCACGTGAATTCAATTCATTCCACGTACGTCCCTGCGCAATCTCAGAGGGAAGCTCACGCGTTCCAGAAGCAAACTGTGCAATCAATTCACTGATCGGACGCGCGGCACCCAGACCTCGTCCATCGCGGCGCGGTGCCTGCGGATCAAACCATGAATTGAACACTTGAAGGAAAATCCACTGGGTCCAGTGCACGTAGTCCACATCGGTCGTTGCAAACGAACGACGGCGGTCGTGCGAGAGCCCCAGACGACGCAGCTGACGACGCATATTCGCAATGTTTTCTTCGGTCGTCACGCGCGGGTGCTGGCCGGTCTGAACGGCGTACTGCTCCGCGGGAAGGCCGAAAGCGTCGTAGCCCATGGTGTACAAAACGTTCTCGCCTTGCATGCGATGGAAACGCGCAACGGTGTCAGTTGCGATGTATCCCAGCGGGTGGCCAACATGCAGGCCCTTGCCTGAGGGGTAGGGGAACATGTCGAGAAGGAAGAAGGGCTGACGCTCGGCTAGCTCGCCTGCAAGATCTCCCTCGGGGTTATCCGCGTAGAAGGTCCCACGTTCGTCCCATAGGTCCTGCCACTTGTTTTCGATTTCTCCGGCCAATTGCGCCGTGTAACGGAAATCGGGCTCCCCTGTTGAGATCTCGCTCATCCTTGCCTCCATCTACCCCGAAAACACAGTGTCTTCAGGCTTGTTCTATGCCGTATCTAGGGTAGTGCATTGGCGCAAATTTGCCTGTTTATTCCACTAGGCAAAACCCTTGCGTCGTTCGACAATAGAGACATGAGTACCGTTTTTGAAAAAATTATTTCAGGTGAGTTCTCTGGGCGTTTCGTCTGGGCCGACGATTCCTGCGTTGCGTTCGCGACCATCGAGCCGACCAGTCCAGGGCATGTCCTTGTCGTTCCGCGCGATCCCGTTCCTTCATGGACGCAATTAGATGCGCAGGTGTGCACCCACTTGATGGAAGTTGCACAGATTATTGGTCGGGCACAAGAGCGTGCCTTTGGTGTCGAGCGATCCGGTCTTGTCATTGCCGGTTTTGAAGTTCCTCATACCCACCTGCACGTCATTCCTCTGCGCACCGAAAGCGACGTCCTGTTAAGCAACGCTGCCCCAGCAAGCTCAGAAGAACTCGACGCTGCGATTGAGAAGCTTCGCGAGGCCGTGGTTGCTTTGGGTTATGGCGCTGAAGTTCCGCCCCAGATGGCATCGCTTCAGTAGCTTGCTTCCTATTCCTCTACGCTTGTGACAAATACAAGGGCGGCTTCTTGGGCGTTAAGCTCAAGGAGTCGTTCTTTTTCTTCTGCTTGAACGATGATTTTCATCGTTTGAGCATCCATTCGTTCATTGACAACCACCACGGTGTCAAGTCGTAATCCTTTAGATTCGAGGGAACGAAGAGCACGTGCATCACTATCGCTAAATCGAGCGACTCGCATCCGACGATGAAACGGAATATCACACAAAGGCGTAAGCGCAAGAATGCACACGTGCCCATCAGCCGTGGGAATCGGATCACCGTGAGGGTCGCGCGTGGGATACCCCAGGCGCTCATCAATCCGATTCAGAAGACGGTCGGAGACCGCATGCTCAAGGATTTCGGCTTCTTCATGGACTTCATCCCATTCAAAGCCCAAAGCATCGTGCAGATAAGTTTCAAGAAGGCGATGACGGCGCACAACTTCGAGGGCTCGCCGGCGCCCTTCTTCGGTCAAAGTGACTTTCCCATAGGGTTCATGGAAGGCTAGCCCCTCAGCAGCAAGCCTTTTGACTTTTTCCGAGGCAGTCGAAACTGCGACTCCGACGCGCGAGGCCAGTGAACGAATTGTGATTCCTTCGTCACCGTTTTCTTCAGCTCCCCAAATTGCTTTGAGGTAGTCCTGCGTTACCGTATTTTCGCGGGAAACTCGGCTATCGACCGACGCCATGTCAACTGCTTGCACTCCCCTAGCCTACAGCCTTGTACACATAGTTCGGCCTCAGTATGATTTGCGCATGGCGTCATGAGTATGTAATCTACTTTCTTGTCCTTAGGACAAAGCGCCATTAGCTCAACTGGCAGAGCAGCTGACTCTTAATCAGCGGGTTGGGGGTTCAAGTCCCTCATGGCGCACCCATTGCCGAGGCGGCGCCAATGGCCAGGTACCTCCATGTGTATCTGAGCCCTACTCACCCCCCTCGGAGCCTCTCATGCGTCGTCTCACTTCTTCAGAGAAGGATCTGCTCGCATCGATTGAACAACAGTTAAGTGCTCGTCGCCGTACCGTCATTACTCCCGATATCGTCGAGCAGGCCACCCATCTGGTCCGTTCAATGACCGATCCCCGTCCAGGCCTTCACGAACTCGTCGGCCCTGTGTGCACCACGTCCGACATCGTTGCTTGGCTTGGAATTTCGCGTCAAGGAATCAACAAGGCTGTGCGAACCAATCGCATTCTTGCAGTCCAATCTCCTTCAACAATCTGGTACTACCCCACGTGGCAGCTCATGGCCAATCACTCCGTCATTGACGATATGTCGGATGTTCTCGGTCGCCTGCGTGGTCGGGTTCACCAGCTCACTGCTGCTTCGTGGTTCCAGCGTCCTCTTGAGATCCTTGATCAGACGACCCCTGCACAGTGGATGCTCGAAGGTCATGACCTGCACACCCTTGTTGGCGCTGCTGAATCCTTTGCAACCGCCGAAGAACGCCGCCCTTCCTCGGTCCCGCTGTTCGATCCGGAGATCCAAGCAACATCACTGTGACCGCGACGCTCTCACCTTCGCAGCTCATCTACAAGAGCCGGCTGCGGAGTGGGGTTCAACGGCGCACCGCGCTCCGCAGTCATTCATCCCTCATCACAAATAGAAATTGGGCCAAACCACGAGGAATCGGTTTGGCCCAATTTTTACTTAGTCATCAAGACCAAGGTCTCTGCGCAAGCGAGCAACATGGCCGGTTGCCTTGACGTTATAGAGGGCATGCGTGACAACACCGCTAGGGTCGAGCACGATCGTTGAGCGGATAATGCCCACGAAGACCTTCCCGTAGTTCTTCTTTTCTCCCCACGCTCCCCACTCGGCAAGCATCGTCTTGTCCGGATCAGAGGCCAGAGGAAAGTTCAAAGACTGCTTCTGTGCAAAGTTTTCAAGGGCCTTCATCGAATCGGCACTGACGCCGATCACTTCGTACCCCTGCGCCTTAAAAGAATTGAAGTGATCCCTGAAATCACACGCTTCCTTCGTGCACCCAGGTGTCGAGGCTTTGGGATAGAAATAGACGATGACTCCGACCCGAGCTCGATCTAAAAGCTCCTGCAAAGAAAGCGTGCCTTGGGTTGTTTCGAGCGTGAAATCGGGAGCCTTGTCCCCTACATGAAGTTGAGTCATAGCGACGAGCTTAGTCGCGAGAGAGCCCCTATGCTCGCGTAGCGCTTTCGACGAGTGCCCCACGCCGTCGATAAGGTAAACTCGGAGCGTTGCGCGAGTGGCGGAATTGGTAGACGCGCTGGATTTAGGTTCCAGTGTCTTTGACGTGTGGGTTCGAGTCCCATCTTGCGCACTAATGAATTCCCGAACCTCTCTTAGGAGGCCGCGCTCCCCTCGCCACGGTGCGCACGCTCAATTGTTGCCTCGGCAATCACACGCGTTCCCCGATACAGCACCATGGATTGCCCAGCTGCCACGCCACGAACCGGCAGCGCAAGGCAGAGCTCAAGCTTTCCTTCATCTCCTCCAACGCGCTGAAGAGCGGTGACAACGCTGGGCATGCCGTGGGCACGGATCTGCGCGGTGAGCACACGTTCATCGACCTCGCCCAAGCTCCGCTCCCCAATCGATGCCCCAAAGGCACGTGTCGCGGCATCATCGACCTCTCCCGGATCGTCGCCTGCAAGCCAGACGATATCCGAGCAGGTAATACGGTCCACAGACAAGAGTTCTGAAGCGCCGACAATCACCTGATTGGTCTCGGGTCGCGTTTCCACCACATACCGAGGCCGACCATCGGCAGCGGGATTTCCCAAGTTCAAGCCACGACGCTGACCAACCGTGAAGTTCCAATATCCTTCGTGGCGACCAACGACTTGCCCGTCAATATCGACAATTTCTCCGGGTTTTGAGCCCAGATGAGACTTGAGGAAACCCTGGGTATCTCCATCGGGAATGAAGCAGATATCGTAGGAATCGGGCTTGTTGGAAACCCCCAGCCCCATTCTTTCAGCTTCTGAACGGACCCATGCTTTCGAAGGAGCCTCGCCCAGCGGGAAGATCACGCGCGGCAGCTCCTGCGGCCCCATAATTGCCAAAACGTAGGATTGATCCTTCGCTTCGTCTATTCCTCGGTGGAGCTGCGGCCCATTCGGCCCTTCAACAATCCTCGCGTAGTGTCCCGTACAGACCGCGTCAAAACCGAGCGCCCGCGCACGCTGCGCAAGCTCTCTGAACTTCACAAACTCATTGCAACGCACACAGGGATTCGGAGTGTGCCCGGCGGCGTATTGCTCAACAAAATCGGTGATCACTGTCTGTTCAAACTCTTCAGCCAGATCCCACACATAGAAGGGAATCCCCATAATCTCTGCTGCGCGCGCAGCATCTGCCGCATCTTCAACGGAGCAGCAGCCGCGTGAGCCTATGCGGCACTCTTGAGGCTGAGAGGAAAGCGCCATGTGAACACCAACGACCTCGTGCCCTGCTTCTACAGCTTTTGCAGCCGCGACTGCAGAATCAACTCCACCTGAAAGAGCAGCTAAGACCCTCATGCGACTGTTCCCTCTCGCTCGTCCAAGGCTTGCCCGGCTCGAATGGCGGCGGGAAGTGCGGATAAGAAAGCATCGATGTCTGCAACTTGAGTTTCAATTCCCGTCGACACTCGCAGGACGCCAAGAGCCTGGTTTTCACCGTATCCCAGTTCCATGACAATTCTCGACGGGCGCGAAACACCGGCGTGGCACGCAGATCCAGCCGAGACGTCAACGCCTGCCATATCCATAGCTAATAGGACCGCTTCTGGATGGTGAGTCGGGATCATCAAGTGGATAATCGCCGCCGAGGCCGCGCGGGGATCCACCGTCAAGCGTACGTCATTGGGAAGACCAGCTAGGAGACGGCGGCGAAGTTCTTCTGCCCTCTGAACGCGTTCGAGGCGGTGTGCAGCTGCGTATTCCAGTGCAGTTGCCAGTGCGCATGCGCCAGCAACATCTGGAGTACCCGAGCGAATCCCCCTTTCGTGCCCTCCACCGGGGCGGTCGGTAATGACCTTCACTCCCCGGCGAACAAGCAATGCACCGGTGCCAACAGGAGCCCCAACTTTGTGTCCGCCCACTGTCAGGAGGTCGAGACCGCTCTGTCCGAAATTGACATCGCAGTATCCAATTGCCTGCGCTGCATCAGAGTGAAGGAGCGGGGCCAGCGTGTCCTCTGAGTTTGACCTGACGAACTCTGTTAACTCCCCAATCGGTTGAATACTCCCCACTTCAGAACACACCCAGGTCAGGGACATGAGGGCGGCGCGTTGAAGAGCCTCCGGGTTTTCACGCAGATTCTTAAGTGTCGTCATGCCTCGTGAATCGACATCAAACTTGCGAATGCCGAAGCCCTCACGCCCCAGCACTTCAGATTGCTCGCTCACCGCGTCGTGTTCAAGGCGTGACATCCATACATCGCTGCGCGACGCATCTTTGTCTCGCATTCCCCGAGAAGCCCCAAGAAGTGCGAGAGCATTAGATTCTGTTGCCCCCGACGTAAAGACAAGCTCCGCACGCTCGGCACCAAGGGCAGCGCTTGCACGTTCGCGCGCATCCTCAAGCATCCTGCGCGCAGCGCGACCACCGGCATGTAGCGCAGCCGGATTCCCCGGGCGCTCACTCAGCGATTCTTGGGCATGGAGCCATGCCTCACAAACACCAGGGGCCAGAGGCGCTGATCCCGCGTGATCAAGGTAATGCGACACGTGTGTCTTTCACTAGTTATCGGCTCTAGATGCCTGCCATGCGCGCAAGTGTTCCAGAGCCTGGGGAACGATTTCGTACATATCGCCCACTACGCCAAAGTCCGCGAGTTCGAAGATCGGCGCATCGGGGTCATCACAGATTGCAACGATCGTTTGCGAGGACATAATCCCCACTGTGTGATGAATCGCGCCCGAGACTCCAAGCGAGATGTAGAGCTTGGGAGCAATCGTGAGACCGGTTTGACCGATTTGCGCGCTGCGACGAGCCCAGCCTTCGTCAACAGCGTCGCGGGTCGCGCCAATTCCAGCGCCTAGGACATCAGCGAGATCTTCAACAAGAGACCAGTCATTACCAGCACCACGACCACCAACGACAACGACCTGCGCATCAGTGACATTGGGACGCCCATCAGAGCTGGATTCAACCCGCTCAATAACGAGCGTATGCGTAGGATCGGGATCTACGACTTGAGTAGCGAGCTCGACGCATTCGTTTTCCTCGGCCGTTACTTCCAATCCACGAGAACGCACGCACACGCACGCTGGAGCGCTGTGCGTGGCAATCTCTGCACGCCATGTCCCCCCCAAGGCATCTGTGGTCGCACACAAGCGTCCGTCTTCCACGCGAAGGGCCACGGCCTCGGCAATCGCGCAGCCTCCCAAGGTGATCGCAAGCGAAGCTGCGCTCTCGCGGTCAAGGAAACGCGAAGCGAAAAGAAGCGGGGCCTCCAGGTTACCGAAACGCGTGTAAGCCGAGGCGATTGCCGGAGAAAGTGCCGAGGCAGTCAGCGCCGACTCATTCACCTGGAGAAAAACACAGGAAGAAACGCCGAGGCGTCCAAGTTCTTCGCGCAAAGACTCGCGCCCGTCCTGGCAGACCACGATCGCATGGACAGCATCGGCACACTCATGCGCCTGGGCAATCATGTCGTGATAACGCGAACCCACACAAGCGGTATCCGAACAATCAATGACGACAATCGCATCCTTGAGACAAGTGCTCATTTCATCTTCTCCTCAATGAACTCAGCCAGACGCGTCCCGCCGTCCCCGGTATCGGTAAAGACTTCACCAGAGCCGTCGCGATTATGTTCTGTCATCGAGACAACGCTCAAAGGCATCTCGGAGTGAGCTCCGGAGACTAATTCAGAGAGGCATCCACTGGGATCGTAGCCAGCGACGTCATCGAGTTCAGCCTGAACGAGAGGCTTCATGCGCGCTGCCTTCAAATCCTTAAAGCCGGGGAATCGAGGCTCATTGAGCTGATCCGTCACCGAAACCACTGCCGGAAGAGGTGCGCGCAGGGTTTCATCAACGCCATCCACGCTGCGCAGTGCTTGGACATAACCGTTTGCGGGGTCGACAGTTAATTCACGCACCTGCGATACCAAAGGAACATTCATGACGGCAGCAAGTGCTGCCGGAAGCATCGAGGTCATTGCATCGGATGCCGCCATGCCGCACAGAACAAGGTCGATCGCTTCTTCTTCGGCCAAGAGCGAGATCAAAGCCGCGAGTGCGCGCGCTGTCACTGTCACATCGGCGTTTTCAAGCAAGGGATCCGAAAGGAGGTAAGCGCTATCGGCGCCGAGAGCGAGACAGCGAATCAATGCATCACTGGTATCTTCCGGCCCCATGCTCACAGCGAGCACTTCACCGCCATAAGCAGCAACAAGCTGAGCCGCTGCTTCTACTGCATTCTCATCAAATTCGTTCAGTACATCGTCTTCACCGCGGACAAGACGCGAGCCTTCAAAACGACGCCCCGAGCTGGTATCGGGAACTTGCTTAGCCAGCACTGCAATCCTCATGTATCCAGAGTGCCATATCAGGCCTCATACGCGCAGCTCCGAGTGTGCTGAGGGACAGGAACGACTATGCTTGTATGTGTTATGGCAGATGTAGAGGCGGTAATGTCACAACAGCAAACACACACGTTCCGTGCCGTTAACCGGCCGAATCCTCACTATCGTCAACTGGGCGTTTCAGTGGCAGGATCGGGCCTTAACGTCGCTGTTGTCTCCACGCGCGCGACTCAAGTAGATTTCTGCGTCATCAATCCGCAAAGCGGTAGCGAAGAACGCTACCATCTTCTCGGACCTGATCATGGAATCTGGCACGGCTACATTGAAGGCCTTGGAGTTGGTACTCACTACGGCTTCCGCGCTCAAGGGCATTGGGATCCCGACGCAGGCTTGTTCTTCAACTACAACAAGCTACTCATTGACCCCTACGGTCGCGGGCTCGCGGGAAACGTCGATATTTGTCCCGAGGTCTACGCCCACAGCGTTGATGAAGATCTGTACCCGGTTTCCTATCCGCTCGAGCCTTCACAGTCCGATTCTGCTCGCTACAACGCGCATAGCGTGGTCATCGACACTTCCTTCCGTCTTGCCCCACAACCCAAGATCCCTTTGGACGAGACGGTCATATATGAGCTTCACGTCAAAGGCTTTACCCAGAAGATGCCGGAGGTTCCCCCGAACCTTCGCGGCACCTACGCAGGACTCGCTCACCCCGCTTCAGTGCGCTATCTCAAGGAGCTTGGCGTCACTTCCGTCGAGCTACTTCCAGTCCACGCAAAGTCTGATGAGCCTTTCCTCGTTGAACGCGGACTCACAAACTATTGGGGATACTCGACTCTGTCATTCTTTAGCCCCGAGCCTTCCTATGCCAGCGCGTCTGCCCGTGCACGCGGACCTCAGGCAGTAATAGATGAATTTCGTGGAATGGTTTCGATCCTGCATGAAGCAGGTATCGAAGTCATCTTGGATGTCGTCTACAACCACACCAGCGAAAATGGTGATGCTGGTCCATCCCTGTCTTTCCGAGGCCTCGATTCGCCCCTGTACTACCGGCGTACCGAGGGATACCCCTCGCACATCATCGATACGACTGGGACTGGAAACACTGTCAATACGGACAATCCCCAGGTTATTTCACTGATCCTTGATTCTCTGCGCTATTGGGTATCGAATATGGGGATCGATGGGTTCCGCTTTGACCTTGCGGCAACCCTGGGGCGCTTTGCAAATGGTTTCACCCCGATGCACCCTGTTCTCATCGGCATGGGCGCAGACCCGATTCTTCGCGAGGTCAAACTTATTGCGGAACCTTGGGACATTGGCCTTGGCGGCTGGCAAACAGGTAATTTCCCTGATCCATTCTGTGAATGGAATGACCGTTTCCGTGACACGGTGCGCACTTTCTGGCTCTCCGATATGCGTGCATTGGCCGGCGGGCGTGGCGCAGGCGGTTCGAACGAGTTTGCGACTCGCTTGTCGGGGTCTCAAGACCTCTTCGGTCATGGCGTGGGATATCTGCGTGGCCCCAGTGCTTCGGTCAATTTCGTAACCGCCCATGATGGTTTCACCTTGGCGGATCTGACGGCCTTCGATCACAAGCACAATCTGGCAAACCTCGAAGAAAACCGTGATGGCTCTGATAACAACAACTCGTGGAATCACGGGTTGGAGGGGGCAATTGCCTCCCCCATCATCGGCGTTGATCCCGATGTCCGCGACGTAACGGGCATTGTTGAAGATATTATTCCTGCACGTCAGCGCAGCCAGAGAAATCTACTTGCGACTTTGTTGGTCTCTTCCGGAACTCCAATGTTGGTTGCAGGAGACGAATTCTCACGTACGCAATTTGGTAATAACAATGCCTACTGTCAGGATTCTCCGATTTCTTGGATCGATTGGGATCTTTCTGAACTCCAGAAAGACCAGCTCCTAACAGTACGTTGGCTTTTGGCCTTGCGCCGTGCTCACCCGGCGCTTCGCCCCATGGCTTTCTTTTCAGGAACAGATCCTCACGGTGATGTCATCGCTGATCTTTCTTGGTATAGCGCCGATGGTTCACCGATGAGGGACGACATTTGGGGTTCTCAAGAATCTCGAGTTTTCCAGATGCTTCGCTCCGGTAGCCCCTACAGTGGCCGCGACGCCTTGGTTGTCTTCAACGGCACAACAGATAACCGTGATGTCGCTCTTCCCCAAGGCCGCGGCTGCCCGTGGGTTCAGGTTTTCGACACCGCATGGGGTAACCCCGAAGACGGTGGAATTAGCTCTATGCTCGACGCCACGCGATTGCCGACTTCCCTCGATCGAAAGAATCCAGGAGAAACTATTTCTCTGGAACCCTTCAGCATGCACATCTACCTGTCTGCTGTAGAGTCTTCGCCTCAGGGTCGATCACGCTAAACTGGCCTAGTGACTAGCAGCGAAGAAACACTTGAGCAATCTACCTCTGATGCATCCCTCGCGCGTTCAATTGCGCGTTCGAAGGAAATCGAAGAGGCCATCGACCAGGACCCCTCGCGATTCCGTGTATTAACTGGAGATCGCCCCACCGGCCGTCTCCACTTGGGGCATTACTTTGGAACCCTGCGCAATCGCGTTCTTCTTCAAGAACGTGGCATTGACACCTGGGTTCTGGTCGCCGACTACCAGGTGATTACCGACCGGGACGCAGTTGGCCCCATTGAGGAACGCGTTTTAGGCCTCGTCACCGATTACTTGGCGGTTGGACTCGATCCAGAAAAGACGACGATCTTTAATCACTCGTCAATTCCTGCACTCAACCAGCTCATGCTTCCGTTCCTGTCGCTGGTCACTGAGTCTGAATTGCATCGCAATCCCACGGTGAAGGCTGAGCTTGAGGCAACCGATGGACGCGCAATGACCGGTTTGATGCTGACCTACCCGGTCCACCAGGCATGCGATATTTTGTTCTGCAAGGCAAATCTTGTTCCTGTTGGACAAGACCAGCTTCCCCACATCGAACAGACGCGTTTGATCGCTCAGCGCTTCGATAAGCGTTACGGGCGCGTCGACCCCAAGCGCGCAGTTTTCCCACGTCCCGATGCGCTATTGTCTGAGACTCCCCTTCTCTTAGGAACTGACGGCACGAAGATGTCGAAGTCGCGTGGAAACACGATCGAACTCGCGATGAGCGCAGATGAGACCGCTCGCATTCTCAAGCGAGCGAAGACGGATTCGGATCGTCATATCACCTACGATCCCGAAAATCGTCCCGAGGTATCCAACCTGCTGATGTTGGCTTCGTTGGCTACGGGTGAAGATCCAGTTGCCATCGCCGAGAGGATCGGAGACGGCGGTGGTGGAATGCTCAAAGCAACCGTTACCGAGGCGCTCAATGAGATGCTTGCGCCGATCCGCGCTCGCCGCGAAGAACTAGCCGCAGATCCGGGTTACCTGCTCTCTATTCTTCGCCAAGGAAACGAGAAGGCTAACGAACAGGCAGAACAGACCCTGAACGAGGTTCGTCAGGCCATGCACATGGTCTACTGAAGTTCATAAAAATGGTGGTGGTTCACGTTAAGAACCACCACCATTTTGTCTTCTCAGCAACCTTTCAGCGGCTAGACTATGTCGACGCTCACAATTTCCATTACGCTTAGATGTGTGAACGAGACACTCCTGGCCCGCATCCCCGCAACTGAAGTTTTCCCCGTCGTCGAGGACGGATATCTTCCCGCAAAAGCCACTGCTTTTGAGGCTTTTCCTATCAGGGCGACGGTCTTCAGAGAAGGGCATGATTGCTACGCAGCTGAGGCAGTTCTCCTGCGCCCCGGAGGATCGATTCACTCACGCGCCCTCATGCGCGACATCGCTCCTGGCCTCGACCGCTATGAAGCATGGGTTATGCCCGATGCCATCGGTCAGTGGAGTTTCAGGATCGATACTTGGTCGGATCCCTATGCAACATGGCGCCATGACGCGTCAGTCAAAATCGGTGCGGGCGTCGACGTTGAGCTGATGCTTGAAGAAGGCGCACTCTTGATGGAACGCGCCGCCAGGGGCGAGGCACTCAACAACCCCTCACAAACCCAACCGACACGCTCAGCAATAGATACTCTCTTGGATGCTGCGAAGGGGCTGCGCGATACCTCTCAAACTCCCCAGCGTCGTCTCTCAACTGGTCTTTCGGCGCCAGTGCGCGCGGTATTTAGGCAGTTCCCACTCAGAGACCTCTACGGTTCGACGCGTACCTATCCCCTTTTCGTTGCCCGCAACCGCGCTCTTGCCGGCGCCTGGTACGAAATTTTCCCGCGTTCCCATGGCGCTTTCCAAGACTCAAAGGGGCGTTGGGTTTCAGGCACCTTGCGCACCGCTGTCGAGGACTTGCCAAGGATTGCCTCAATGGGGTTTAACGTCATCTATTTGACGCCCATTCACCCCATTGGATTGACCAACCGCAAGGGTAAGAACAATGCTTTGATCGCCCACAAGGGCGAACCTGGAAGCCCTTACGGAATTGGCTCAGCCGAAGGCGGACATGACGCGATCCATCCCGAGCTTGGCGACTTTGACGATTTCGATTACTTCGTTGAGCAATCGCGCGAACTTGGCCTTGAGGTTGCGCTGGACATCGCCTTGCAGTGTTCGCCCGATCACCCGTGGGTCAGTGAGCATCCCGACTGGTTCTCGCAGCGTGCTGATGGTTCCATCGCCTACGCCGAAAATCCCCCAAAGAAGTATCAGGACATTTATCCCCTGAACTTCGACCGCGATCCCGAGGGGATTTACACGGCCATTCGCGACATGCTCGAACTGTGGATTTCTCATGGTGTCAAGATCTTCCGCGTTGATAACCCGCACACGAAACCAGTCCCCTTCTGGCTGCGACTTTTGGAAGAGCTTCACACGCGTTACCCGGACGTGATCTTCCTTGCCGAGGCCTTCACCCGTCCTGCGATGATGCGTACCTTGGGCGCTGTCGGTTTTGACCAGTCCTACACCTACTTCGCGTGGCGAACCTATAAGCAGGAAATCGAAGAGTATCTCACCGAACTCTCCCAAGAAACAGCTCACCTCATTCGCCCGACCTTCTGGCCGACGACCCACGATATTCTCACGCCTCAAATGACGACAGGCGGAACGGCAATTTTTGCAATTCGCGCGATGCTTGCGGCCCTCGGAGCTCCCTCGTGGGGAATCTACTCGGGCTACGAATGGGTTGAAAACGTCCAGCGTCCCGGAGCTGAAGAACCCAATGACAACGAAAAGTACGAGTTCAGGCCTCGTGATCCCAAGCTTGCCCAAGGGACAGGAATTCCTGCTCTCTTGACGCTGCTCAACAGTGCGCGCGAGCGCCACCCTGCGCTGCGTCAGCTCCACGACTTACGTATTCATTCCACGACTTCGGATCGACTTCTGTGCTTCTCAAAGCACGTTCCCGCTCGTTTTTCTCCTACTGGAGTGCCCGACACCGTCATCGTCGTTCTTTCACTCGATCCCGAAAATACGGTTGAGGGTGAAGTTCACGTTGATTTGAGCGGGCTTTCATTGGGTACCTCATCAGCTAACTTCACGGTTGTTGATGAACTCGACGGACAGCGTTACTCCTGGTCAACGACCAACTGGGTCCGCCTGTCTCCCTGGGATCGACTCGGCCATGTCATGGCCATCGAAACCGAATAATTACACGATCACCTTCGAACATGAGATGATGAACACATGGAACCTCAAGCGACATCAGTGGCCACAGACGTCCTCGATGCAGTAGCCGAAGGACGCTACGCTCTTCCTCACGACGTGTTGGGAGCACACCTTAGTGACGGCGTCGTCACCATTCGTAGTGTTCACCACCTAGCAGATTCTGTCGAGGTGATTACTCCTGATAAGACCCTTCCCGCGGCCCACGAGCATTCCGGGGTCTGGGTGTGTGCTTTCGAAGCAGACGTTATCCCCGACTACCGCCTGCGCGTCACCTACGGAGATCATTCGCAAGTCGTTGACGATCCCTATCGTTTCCTCCCGACTCTCGGAGAGATGGACACCTATCTCATCGGCGAGGGACGCCATGAGCGTCTCTGGGATGTCCTAGGGGCGCATATCACCCATTTTGATGGCGTCATGGGACCGGTCGACGGCGTTGCCTTCGCAGTGTGGGCACCCAATGCTCGCGCAGTTCGCGTCGTCGGCGACTTTAACTTCTGGGATGGCACCGCTCACTCAATGCGTTCCATGGGAGCCTCGGGAGTGTGGGAGCTCTTCGTTCCAGGCATTGGAGTAGGCGCTCGCTACAAGTTTGAAATCCAGGGCCCCTCGGGTGATTGGTTCCAAAAGGCCGACCCGATGGCCCGAGCAACTGAGATTCCTCCCGCAACCGCTTCAGTGGTGACCGATGTGTTCCACACGTGGGAAGATGATGAGTGGCTGCGCGCACGGGAGCACACGAATCCACATTCGGGTCCGATGTCTATTTACGAAGTTCATGCAGGCTCATGGAAGCAAGATCTCGGATACCGCGGCCTTGCCGATGAACTCATCCCCTACGTCAAGAAGATGGGCTTTACGCACGTTGAGTTCATGCCTCTTGCCGAGCATCCCTTCGGCGGTTCCTGGGGATACCAAGTGACCTCGTACTACGCGCCAACCTCGCGCTACGGAACCCCCGACGACTTCCGTTACCTGGTCGATCGCCTTCACCAAGAAGGCATCGGCGTGATCTTGGACTGGGTGCCTGCCCACTTCCCCAAGGATGACTGGGCACTCGCCCGTTTCGATGGCACTGCCCTCTATGAAGATCCGGATCCCCTCCGCGGGGAACACCCGGACTGGGGAACCTACGTCTTTAACTTTGGCCGCACCGAAGTTCGTAACTTCCTAGTTGCCAATGCCCTCTACTGGCTTGACCAGTTCCATATCGATGGTCTGCGCGTTGACGCAGTGGCATCCATGCTCTACCTCGATTACTCCCGTAAGGACGGTCAGTGGCGCCCCAACCAGTATGGCGGGCGTGAAAACCTCGAGGCGATCTCTTTCCTTCAAGAAGCAACTGCAACGGCATATCGCCTGCACCCGGGCATCGTCATGATTGCCGAAGAATCCACCGCATGGCCAGGAGTGACTGCTCCGACTTCCGGCGGCGGCCTTGGTTTCGGTATGAAGTGGAACATGGGGTGGATGAACGACACCCTGCGTTATCTTTCGGAAGATCCGGTCAATCGCCGCTGGCACCACGGAGAACTCACCTTCTCCTTGGTCTATGCCTTCTCCGAGAACTATGTCTTGCCCCTGTCTCACGACGAGGTTGTTCATGGTAAGGGTGCGCTTGTATCAAAGATGCCGGGCGACCATTGGCAACAGATGGCCGGTCTGCGCGCCCTCTATGCCTACCAGTGGTCTCACCCCGGCAAGCAGCTCCTCTTCATGGGACAAGAATTCGCCCAGGAGCAGGAGTGGAACGAAAGCTATTCTCTTGATTGGTGGCTCTATGATCGCCCCGATCACGCTGGGATGGCCGCTTTGGTCTCGCGTTTGAACGAGCTCTACAGCGCCCACGCCGCACTGTGGAACGATACCTACACCGGATTTGAGTGGATTGACGCCTCCGATGGCGACCACAACCTCATTTCCTACATTCGTAAGTCCGAGGCCGCTGGCGAACACAGCGCTCACGATGAGCTTGTCTGCGTCGTGAACTTCGCGGGTAACCCACACGAGGGCTACCGCGTTGGTTTGCCACACGGTGGCACCTGGCGCGAAGTCGTGAACACAGATGATCCGACCTTCGGTGGTTCCGGAGTGGTCAACATTGGAGACCTTGTCGCCGAAGAAGTCCCGTGGAATGGACGTCCTTTCTCCATCGAACTTCGAGTTCCACCTCTGGGCGGCCTCTGGCTCGCTCCGGAAAAGTAATAGCTTCTAGCAAAAGGGAGGGGTGCGGATCCTGGGATCCGCACCCCTCCCTTTAATGTGCTCTAAAGTGAGGTACCGTCTGATCAGATCATCAATAGGGATGAGAGACGACGACGAGCCGCCTTAACTTCGGGAGTGCTTCCGGCAATGCGGAAAAGATCCAAGAGACGTACGCGGTAGTCTTCTTTTTCTTCTTCCGAGGCATCTTCCATGAGCTGCAAAAGTACCTCGAAAGCCTCGGCGTACTGGCCTGCGGCAAAGAGTGCGTCGGCGCGGGCAGAGGGATCATCGCTTGCTGAGCTTTCACGCAAACGAAGATTCACACGTGCGCGATGATCTTTCGCGTCTTCGTCGCGGGGATTCAACTCGATGATCTTGTCCCAAGCTGCGCGCGCCCCTTCTAAGTCACCGCGTTCTTCAGCTTCCAAAGCCGGGAGATGTTCTTCGGGGATCGGCTTAGCGACGTCCTGTCCGCTGACAGCAACTCGTCCAGTCACGCCCATTTGCTGGGCGGCTCGAAGAAGATCATCGATAACCGGTGCAATCTGCTCCTTGGGAGCAACTCCCTGGAAGAGAGGAACCGGACGGGCACCAACCAAAGCAACAACAGTGGGAATAACTTGTACCTGGAAGGCTTGCGCAACGCGTGGCGCACGCGCGACATCGATTTCCACAAGCTGGAAAGCGCCGATTTTGTCACGAGCAAGTTCTTCCAAAGTTGCCAGAAGTTGCTTGGATTCCAATGACTGCGCTGCCCACAGCACAATGACCACAGGCACCTGCTGAGAGCGCGCGGCGACGGCCTCGAAAGTCGAATCATCGCAGGTATCGACCAGAGGAATATCAAGGCCCGTCCCCTGCTGGGACGTCGGAGCCTGCATCGCAGGATTTCCCTGGGCTGCTGGCTGCACTCCACCCGAAGAGTTACCTCGCGCTGCCGCGGCGCTCAGATCCACGGCGCCGTGAGAATCTGCAGGCTGAGGGTTATGAGCCTCGTTATTCATGTCTATTAATCTCCCTTAACGTTGATCAGGGTTGCCCGCGTTATCGTCCTTTACGACCGAGCCGAGTGCACGTTCGGCACCCACCACGCTGATCACCTGTGAATCAGAACCCGACTTTGGGATGTGCAAGAGGACCGTTGCAACGTAGGTCGCTGTCGCTTTCCCCTTAACGGTATCATCGTCGCCTTCAGCAAGAGCTGCAGTCGTTCCTCCCAGACGCATTGTCGAGCGAGCAACAGTACGCTGATAGGTCTGAGTATAGGTGAAGGAGGCAACGACCAGTGACGAACCATCGACCAGCTGGACACCGACGATGGGGAACTCGTCCGAGACTTCAGCATGAGCTTGAACGTTTCCTGCGGCCTGCACAGCATCATTCAGGCTCTTTGCGTCTTGAAGGTAGCGGCGAGCAAAATCATCACCGGAATACTGGTCATTTCCAGCATTGCCAGAGTTGAGCATGTCAACGTAGCCCTGCAGCGCTTCCTTCGGGGTCTTGACGTAGCCCTGAGCATCCGCAGTCAAAGGTGCGGAGCCCTTTTCCATGTTATCGAGCTGGAACTGTGCACCGCCCAGCGCACGCGCCCACCCCAGAAGTTTGTACTGCGAGCGCGCATCTTCTTGGACTGCGAAAGCGATCACCGGCAAAGAGGTCTGATCCGGGTTCGAAACATTCACAATGACTCGAGGCCAATCATTCGAATTCGAGACCGCAACTGATCCTTCATTCACGATGAGTTTGGAGACCTCAGTATTTGTTGCTTTTGCGGCAGCATATTGGTCCGTGCGCATACGCAGTGCGCCACCTTCAAGACGTGCTTGAAGAAGTGCGGGATCGCGGCTGGCATCCGCCGTGTTGAGCGTGTCTTGAATCGAATTAAGAATGCGCTCGACACGGGCAGAATCTAAGTTCGGAGCACTTGCCGAGGCCTGAGCAGTAGTTTCGGGAGCAACCAAGTCCCCGCCGCTGCAGGCAGCTAAAACGAAAGCGGGAATAACAAAAACAGGAAGAAAACGTCGTGCGCTCATATCACTGTTCCTTCTTTCCGCGTTCCTTAGAGGACATCCATCCGCCGATAATCTGACCCCACGGACGCTTCTCGGCAGTTTCTTCGCCTGTTCCTTCTTCGTCCTTGGAAACCTGTGGAATCAGTCCAGTGTCGAATTCCTGTCCGCCAATGACCACGCGATTCTCGCCATTTTCACGTGCCTGACGCAGTGCGCGACGAGAGGGCAAGACGGCGCCGGGTCGAATGCTCGACAAGTCGATAATGCCGGTGTCCGTGGATTCACGCTGGGGAGGATCAACGTGTTCGTCCTCGCTGACAATCCCATGGCGACCAAACCGCGGCTCTTCTTCAGGCCGCTCATCCTGCTCAATTTCAGCAAGAGGCTCAGGTTGGTCAAAATCCTGATCTTCGCCTGTAATTTCTTCTTCCTCGGAAGCCTCTTCATTTTCACCGGAAGGAAGCACCTCTTCTTCCACGGCGTCTTCATCTTCTGTCGCTTGAAGTTCCGGCTCGCCAACAGCTTCTTCCTCAAAGAAAGACAGCGCCTTCGAAGGTGCTTGAGGATCGTCTTCGTCAGTATCCGTATCCGAGTGTTGACGTTCGCGCCAAAGAGCAAAGCCTACCAGTGCTCCGGAGACAAGTAGGAAGAGCAGAGCAATGATTCCCGAAGCAATAGCCAAGATGTTCTTATGCGGGGTCTTCCACGTCATGGTGACGGTCAGGTCGGATGCAGTCTTCCCATCGGAGGTAATGACGAGGGAGCGCCCTGCGGGGACATCGCGAAGGGTCATTGTCGCGCTCGAGGTGGCGGTGGCCTCGTCAAGCCACATATCTCCGCCAGCTGCCGACAAACTCGGCGTTGCGCTCGTGGAAGGCGAAGGCTGGGGGGAAGCTTCCGGGTTCTGAGGTTGATCGCTCGAGGGAGAAGGAGAAGGCGTCGGCGTGGGAGAAGCAGTTACTTGCGCATCATGTCCCTGGGTCAAAAGATTGCTGCGATTAGCAGAAATACCAGTAATTTCAGCGTAGGACAGATCCGAAACCCATCCTCGGACATCAGAAGACGTGCCCAATGCCATCGTGACTTGTTGACCAGATGCCGAAGAAGCGGTCACCGTCACTTCGCCGCCCTCAAGCTGGAAAAGCCCCTCACGGGTAATAACAACCGGCTGCTCGGGTGAAGCAGTGGCGCTGATTTGCTGCGCAGGCTTCCAAATAGTTAAAGCCAACACGGCAACGATCGCTGCAATCACCGCAACTGCACATGCGGCAACTGCTCCTGGAAATCTCTTGAGCTGATCCACTCGGACTCTCCTAGTAATGGGATACTGTCAACCTCTAGTTGTAACTCTACGGGCAAACAACACGAGTGCATACTGGAGGT